>Ga0256834_1000845_pt1 | contig 21655 bp, 18 predicted proteins | sample 4281140metaG_FD_190536 | JGI IMG/M metagenome (GOLD analysis project Ga0256834, IMG submission 190536) | Hydrothermal vent microbial communities from East Pacific Rise, Pacific Ocean - 4281-140 | ecosystem: Environmental > Aquatic > Marine > Hydrothermal vents | place: Pacific Ocean: East...
ATTTTTTTGCATATCTTTTACAAGCATTACAGAAAATTCATTTGGAAGATGCATAGAAAAATTTAAAATATTGTTAATTTTTTTCTTATCTTCGCTCTCTTTTAAATGGTTGATAAGTCCACTACATAAAGCAAATAACACTTTGTTATCCTCCTCTTCGAGCTCTTTTATCTCAGCATCTGCAATTTTTTCAATATCAGGCAATTTATCCATAACTTTTCTAAAACTCATAAACTCTACACCACTTTGTTTTCCAACTGCTCCTGAAATTGTTTCTAGTAAGAGTTTTTCACTAAGTTTTGATTTTAAAATCTTATCTACATACTCCCAAGATCTTGGTGTTGGAAAACTTTTTTCATTTTTGTTCGCATCAAAATCAAAAAGTTTTGTTTTATCAAAATTCAAAAACCCAATTATGCTTGAATCTATGCTATTTTCATAAGCCCAAAGTTTCCAATCTTCAAAATCTATCTCCATCTCAAGATGTACAAAACGATTTGAAAGAGGTGGAGGCATACGATAAGTAACTCCTCTATCGTTTTCACGATTTCCAGCAGCTACTATGCTCCAGTTTTTTGGAAGAGAGTAATCTCCAACTTTTCTATCAAGTACCAGCTGATAAGCAGAAGCTTGGACTGATGGTGCGGCTGTGTTTATCTCATCTAAAAACAAAATTCCTTTTGAGTTTTTATCTTTTGGTAAAAAATTTGGAGCTGCCCAGACAGCTTCATTGTTTTCTTTATCAAAAAAAGGGATACCTTTTAAGTCAGTTGGATCAAGCAGAGATAGACGAAGATCGATAAAAGCTAGATTGTGGTCATCTGCTATTTTTTTAACAACAGCGGATTTTCCAATACCTGGAGGTCCCCAGATAAAAACTGGAAGATTTGCTTTTGTGAAGTGTTCAAGTGCTGTGTATATGTTTGTTAATTTCATTTTAAATACCTAAGTTTAATAATATATTGTCTGTAAATGTTTGGTTTTCTTTGAGATTGTTCATAAGTCTAGGGTCTAGTTGCAGCTGTTGCAGATGCTCTAATTTCATCGACTCATTTAGTGCTAAAGACTCATTTATCAAAAACTCATCTTTGTTATAAAGCTCTTGTAAAATCTCTTTAGGGGTTGATGTATTTTTTGCTAAGGCTATCTCTATCTCTTTTGTCTTCTTTTTATAAAGAGATTTTATAATCTCCAATGGAAGGTTTCTATTTTTTACAAGATAAGAGAAAAGTTTTGGGTTATCAAGAAGATAAAGCTCTTGTAAAAACTCTGGTTTTAATGTTTCATTTAAACTAAGCATCTGTTGAATTTGTAAGTCATCTTTTTCGATAAGTAGTAAAATAACTTCATCACTAAGATTTTCATTTGCAGCAATATTTGTATGTAGCTTTTTGATTTTTTTAAAACGGTTTAAATCTATCTTTTGACAATAAAGAAGATTTATAAGTGTCTCATCTTCATCTAGTAGTGCTTCAAAAATTGCATCTGAGAGATTTTCATTGCAACTTAGAGCTTTTTTTGTCTCGATATTTTCTCTTTTTAGAAGTATATTTGCGATATTTTCATTTATGATTGGATTTTGTGCTAAAAAATAGTCAACTCCTTCATCATTTAATCTCACAAGTCTATCGATAGTATTTTGATTTAAAAAAGTGTTTGTTGCGAGAGCTTCTTTGATATTTATAGGTCTTTTTTTGCGAAAACGACTCTGTTTTATTTTTAAATCAGGTAAGCTAAAAAGTATCTCTAAAACATCTGCATCTTCACTCATTATCGCAATCTCAAAGATAGATATTGGAGAGTGAAAAGTGGCAGGGTCAAAACGCTTTTTATGGTAAAATCGTTTTGCAAAAAGAGTGCAAATTTCCATATTTTCACTACTATCAAACAGCCCATCTTCACCCCAGTCATACATACGAAAAAGTTTTAAAAATAGTGAATTATCAAGATGCTCATTTTGAAGAAGACGAGAGAGTCTATCTTGATTGTTTGAGAGTTTTAAAGACATTAAAATAGAGTTAGAGTCAAGATGATTGGCATAAAGTTTTTCAAACTGGCTTGATTTATAGTTTGGTATTTTTTTTGCATATGCTTTATCTGCGATTTGCTCTTCTAAAGGTGATATTATGCTACCTTCAATAGACATCGCTACATCTGCATCTAAAATATCTGTATATTTTATATCAAATTTATCTAAAAAAAGTTCTAGCTCCTCTTTTGTAGCTGAGTGAAATTTTCCTAAAAATAAGATGGATTTTCCATAAGAGTTTTCAAAATCTTTATCAATATTTTTCATCTATTTTAATATATCCTCAATATCTCTATCTTTTTCGAGATATTTTTTAATATTTTTTACTAAATTAGTTTTGTCTATTGTATTGTGTTTCCCTTCATAAATATTCTCTTCAAGCTTATTTATCATAGTTTGCATCTTTTTTGACCTATCTGTGTAAGGTAATAACAAGGTTAATAGCTCTTTGTCATTTTTACTCTTTTTGATTTTTTTCTCAAAAGGTGTATCATCTTTTGTTTTTTCACTCTTTTTTTGCTCTCTTGTTAGAAAAAAGTGTGTTAAAACTCCAAGAAGAAAACCACCCAATGTAAAAAGGGTTAACATGGTTTTGGAAGCACTATCGTAAATTATCTCTGTTTTAACTACTGAAGTTTCTTTTTGTTTCTCTAGTTTGGCTGTTTGGGTCTTTATGATACTATCTTCAACCTCTATTTGAAATCTCTTACTTTTAAGTTTTATAACTTTTTCACTCTCTTTATCAAAAAAAGTAAACTCCAAAGCTTCAATTGTAAAGTTTCTATCAGAGACGATAGCAAATTTTTGAGTAAACTCTCCAAGTTCTTCTTTGTTGTTTGTATAAATCTTTTTTAAAGGTTTATCACCATAAACAATTGCATCTTTTATATCAAGTTTAAACTCATCTATATCATCGATATTTCCAACACCTTTTATCGTAACTGTTAGATTTACAGGCTCATTTGTCTTTGTTTTGTTTTTGTCAACTTCGGCTGAAAATGTAAAATTTCCAAAGATGCTTACTCCTTTTGGAAGTGGTTTAGCATCTATTTTTATAGAATTTGAGTAGATTGTTTTCCATTTTACTCTCTCAAAACTAAGCATATTTCGTGTTCTTTTTTGCATAACTCCAACATCCATGCGACCTGGTTGTATCTCAATGGATCCTTCTTTTTGAGCAAACAAGAGGTATTTTATGCGGTGTATTTGATACTCTCCTTCTATAGTCGCTGGCTGTTTTTGCATAGGTTTTGCCCAAAAGTTGTTAAAAGCTGGAGCTTCAAAACTAGCTTCAGCTAACTTTGTATCTCTATGAAATTTAAAGACAAACTCAACATTTATAGCCTCTCCGATATATGCCTCTTTTTTGTCAACTTCCATAGTTAAAGCAAAAAGATTATCTCCAAGAGAGCCTTTTTTTACTTCGACATTTATAGATTTTGTTTTTTCCATCTGACCATCAATTTCTACTTCTATTGGGGGAATCACAAATGATTTTTTTGCAACAAATACATATTCCTTTGTTAATGTTCTTGTTGTTTTTCCATTTATACTTGTAATATTTCTTGAGATATATTGGCTTTGTATTTTATGACCTTCTATCTCATCTAATCTTGGGAATTTTATATTTTTTCCATTTGAAGTTAACACTAATGATACTTGATCACCCTCATGAATAATTGATGGATTTAGTTTTGCATCTATTGCAAAAAGTGTTGTGCTAAATATCAAAATAGTTGCTAGTATCTTACCAAGGTTTTTCATTTTTATCCTTTTTTATCTCTTGGTTTTGAAATTGCATAGGCATCGTTTTTGGTTTGGATTTTTCTAGTTGCTCTTCCCATTTTTTGACCTCTTTTTCACTTATTTTTTCCTCTTTCTTCTCTTTTGCTTTGGAAGGTTTTTCGCTATTTTTTTCACCCTCTTTGTTTTTTTCTTTGTTTTTTTTATCTTTCTCTTCTTTCTCTTTTTCTTCTTTTTTCTTTTTATCTTTTTCTTCTTCTTTTTTATCTTTATCTTTCTTTTTCTTAATCATCTTTTTTGTTAATGCTATATTGTCCTCTAAATCTTTTTCACTTTTAATCTTTTTAGCATCTTCATAATACTTCAGAGCATCTTCATATTTTTTCAAAGCAAAGCTGCTATTTGCTGAGTTAAAAAGTTTTTTATACTCTAGGTTTTTATCCTCTGTTTCAACTTTTTTATAAGTTTCAAATGCTTTTTGATACTGACCATCCTTATAAAGTGCATTTGCCAAATCATAATAACTCTCAGCACTTTTTTTAGACTCCACAACTTTTCCATAACTATCAATCGCATCTTTGTAGTTGCCAGCTTCATAAGCTTTATGAGCTTTGTCAATTGTCTTAAAATCAAAAACAGAAGCTTCAAGATTTTGATTAGGTAGAGCCAAAAACATAGATGCAAAAATACTCAAACTAATTTTTCTAGGAAGTGAACTAAATGCAAATAGCATAAAAAGAAGTGACAATGAAAGAGGATAGTAAAAAAACTCTTTATAATCTTTTACCTTTTTGCTATTTATGTCTTGCATCTTGAACTTCTTTTTTATATCTTCAACTAAAAGAGCCACACTATCATCTTTTAAACCTCCAACTATATAGGCTCCGCCACTATTTATCGCTAGAGTTTTTATCTTTTCATTTAGTTTTGAGATGACGATATTTCCTTGTTTATCTTTTATAGATACTCCATCTTCTTGCATGCTAGCTCCACTCTTTGTTGCAGTTGCATAGATATAGATATGTATGTTTGCATCTTTTGCCATTTGGATCTCTTTTTTAAATTTTTCATTGTCTCCACCATCTGTAAATATGATGAGTATTTTTTGAGAAGAGTCTTTTAGAAAACTTTTTGCTTTTGTGATTGGTATGAGTAGGTTTGTTCCATTTGTACTTAAACTTTGAAGCGAAAGGTTTTCTATGAGGTATTTTAAAGTAGTGCTATCTTGAGTCATTGGAGAGACTAAAAACCCTTGTGAACTAAATGCGATAACAGCTATATTTGCCTCAGCAAAGAGTGCTATGAATTCATAAAGTTTTTTCTTTGCAAATTTTAGTCGATTTGGGTAGATGTCTGTTGCTTGCATAGATTTTGAGATATCCATAGCTACAAGTAAGTCAATCTTTTTTCCTTTTATAACAACATCACCTTTTGGAATGACAGGACGAGAAAGAGCTATAATCATCAAAATAAGAGCTGAAAAAAGCATGAAGTTTCTTCCAGTTTTACCTAAAGATCCGTTGTCAAATGTTAGTTTTTTAATGATGTTTTCATCAAAAATTGAGTTTAGATTACTCTTTTGATTTATTATCAAAAAGAATAAAATTATAGCAGGTATCATCATAAAAATTAAGTAACTAGGATTTAGTAAAATCATATAAGTCCCCTAATATTTCTTAGATAGATAAAAAATAAAAGTGCAACAAAAGCTAAAAAGAGTGGATACTCAAAGTAGTAACTTTTCTTTACATACTTTTGACTTTTTATCTGGCTTTTTTCAAGTTTGTCAATTTTATTATATATCTCTGCCAATGCACCTTTATCGTTTGCACTAAAAAATTTACCGCCACTTTTGTTTGCAATTATCTCTAAATGTTCTTGGTTAAACTCTCCTTTGTTTCCTATACCAATAGTATAAACTTTTATATTATATTGCTGTGTTAATCTCATGGCTACATCAAAAGGTACATTGTCTCCACGACTCTGCCCATCTGTTAGTAAAATAACAATTTTTGTTTTAGCCTCTGAGTTTTTAAAGAGTTTGGCACTTTGAAAAAGAGCATCATTTATAACAGTCTGATTTCGTCCAGCAATACCAGCACTAAGTCCACCCATGATTTGCCAAATAATCTTTTTATCATAAGTTAAAGGAGCTGCAACATAAGCAAAATCTCCAAATACAACAAGAGCTAATTGATCGTCTTCTCTTTTCTCTACAAAAGCTTGTGCCATCTCCATAGATATATCAAATTTACTCTGAGAAATACTACCAAACATCCTCTCAAACCCTCTCTCCATCGAACCACTTGCATCTAGTACCAAAGCTATAGCATAACCCTCTTTGTTTTCAACTTCCATCTTATCTTTTTTGATAGGAGAGGCTAGGGCCGTGATGGCAGATATGATTGCTATCCATTTTAAAACTTTTATCCAGATGGTTTTACTTTCACTACTTTGCATAAATATATCTAGATGAGGAAAGATGATAGCTTCGCTCTTTGCTTTACAAAAAAAGGCACAGAGTAAAAATATAGCTAAAAGTAAAAAAACATAAGGGTATTCAAAAGTTATATTACTCATCAACACTCTTTAAAAATAGATTATAATATGAAATACTTTTATCATCAAATTTTGGTGAATTTTTAGAGAATTTATACTTTTCAAGATGAGGCAGAAGCTGCTCTAGCATCTTGAGGCTTTTTTCATCGTCTGCTAAAAATCTTGCATATTTTGTTATCTTGTAAGCTGCATCTTTTGAGTTATCAAACTCTATATCTTTTAATTTTTGTAAAACCTCTTTTCTTATAGATTTTTTTCTTTTTTTTCTTATCCCTTTTATGAGCATATAAATCAAAGCTCCAATGATAAGAGAGACAAAAACAATTGCAATAATAAATAGATATAAACTTATATCATCAATAGGTTCAATCGCTCTAATATCTTTTAATTTTTCCACTATTATCTTCTTAAAAAGAGTTTTGACATCTTTACAAAAGGATCTTCATCTGTATATATTTTGGTAAAAGCTACTTGATTTTTTCTAAAATGTTTAAACAGATTACTATCTTTTTGATGTAGGGTTTTTATATATTTTTGGATGGAGTTTTTGTCAATTTGCATAATATTCTCCTCAAGATTTTGTGGGTCTATCAAACTTATGGAGCCAAACTCTGGTGGATTTTCCTCTAATTTATCTCGTGTAAGAAGAGCAACCACTTCATGTTTTTTAGATAAAAGTTTAAAATCAAACTCTTCAAAATAGTCTCCAATCACAAATATAATCGACTTTTTTTTAATTTTATCAAATATAGTTTTAGAAAAATCTTTCAAATCAACACTTTTTCCAAGTGAGTCAAACTCTAAAACATCTCTTACCGCACTACTTACGGCATGAATATTTTTAGTAGGGCGAATAAAAGAGTCTATTTTATCAGTATATATAAATGATGAGAACAAATCCCCATTTTTAACAGCAGAAAATGCCAAAAGTGCTACACTTTCAGCTATGAGTTCTTGTTTGAATTTTTTTTGTCCAAAATGGACACTTCCACCAAGAAGTGAGATTATGACTATGTTTAACTCTCTTTCCTCTTTGAAAATTTTTATAAAGGGTTTTTGTTTCCTAGCAGTTACATTCCAATCAATTTTTCGAACATCATCCCCATATGTATACTCACGAAGCTCCACAAAATCAAATCCTTCACCTTCAAAAATTGAAGGATTGTTACCTGAAATGGCAGAAAAAATCTGTTTTTTGGTCTTTATGAGAATTTTTTTTAACTTGTTCAAGGTAAAGGAACTGCCTCTAAAACTTTCTCAATAAACTCATCACTTGTTATTCCCTCAGCTTCAGCCTCATAACTCATAATAACACGATGCCTAAGAACATCTTTACACATTGAAGCTATGTCAACAGGAGTAACATGGTCTTTCTCTCTCAAATATGCATAAGCTTTAGATGCTAAAAAGAGATTTATTGAGGCTCTTGGGCTTGCTCCGTATTGAATATACTCTTTATAATGAGCAAGACCATAGTTTTCAGGTTCACGAGTTGCAAATATAAGATTTACTATATAGTTTTTAAGCTCTTCATCTATGTGTACATTTTTGACCTCTTTTTGTAACTTTGCTAAATCTTCAGCAGATGCAACATTGTTTATCTCTTCAAATTTACCCTCTGCAATACGAGTTACAATCTCAATTTCTTCCTCTTTTGTGTTATACCCAACTACAATTTTAAGCATAAATCTATCTAGTTGAGCTTCTGGAAGTTGATAAGCTCCCTCTTGCTCAATTGGATTTTGAGTAGCAAGAGTTAAAAATGGTCTTTGTATCTTAAAAGTCTCATCTGCTATAGTAACTTGCCTCTCTTGCATCGCTTCAAGTAGAGCTGATTGAACCTTCGCAGGAGCTCTATTTATCTCATCTGCTAATAAAAGATTTGTAAATATTGGACCTCTTTTGACTTTAAACTCATTACTTTTTGGGTCATAAATCTCCGTACCGATTATATCACTTGGCAATAAATCAGGAGTAAATTGAACCCTCTTAAACTCCAACCCCAATGCCTTAGCCAGAGTATTTACCGTGGTAGTTTTAGCAAGCCCAGGAACTCCCTCAAGCAGTATATGCCCTTCACAAAGAAGCCCAATAAGAAGTGAGTTAATCATCTCCTCTTGACCTACAATCACTTTTTGCATCTCTTTTTTGATTTGGGTTAGTTTTTCACTCATAAATTCTCCAGTTGTTAAATTAAAGATATTTTAGCAAAATAGTGTAAATGTTTGCTAAATTTTAATCTCAAAGCTTTTTAAAGCCTACACACTTATTAGTTGTATTAAGTATCTTGAATAGAATTGAAAATTGAAGTTAAAGATTTTGTGGTGTATATAATAACCAAAAGATAGTGGTACCGAGGGCCGGACTCGAACCGGCACGGGCATATGCCCATCAGATTTTGAATCTGACGTGTCTACCAGTTTCACCACCCCGGCAGGTTCTGAAATTTGAGAGTTTTCTCAAACTTCAAAATATTTAAAAGGGATTACCCTTTTGCTACTGCTTCTTTAAGTTTTTTACCAACTTTAAATTTTACAGCAGTTGTAGCTGCTACATCAACAACTTTGTTAGTGCCAGGAACTCTTGCAGTTCTTGCAGCTCTTGGAGATGTTGAAAAAGTTCCAAAACCGATAAAACTAACTGTGTCTCTTTTAACTAATGCTTCTTCTATTACTTCTAGTGCTGCATCAATTGTCTCTGTTGTATCTTTTTTAGATAAACCTGTCTTTTCTGCTATAGCTTGAATTAAATCAGCTTTTTTCATAGTAATTACCTTCCTTTTTTTGAAATAACGGCACATACTACACTCTTTTTATTAAAAACAAATAATTTTATAACAATTTTGTGGATTTTTTTATGAATTTGTCGATAATTCTTATAGAAACCCAATATTGGAGATATTTTATGAGAGTTACAAATCAATTTTTATTTGATAATTTCAAAAGTGACAATAATAAAATGTTAAAAGAGTTAGAAAAATTGACCACTCAAGTATCATCTGGTCAAAAGATACAAAACTCTTATGAAGATAGTGCAGTTTATGTAGATATTTTAAGGTTTGAGACACAAGAAAATGAGTTATCAAGTATTAAAGAACGTAGTATTCAAGCAAGATCTTTTACAGATGCAAGTGATAGTGCTTTAAATGAATTTACACAAACTTTGAGAGATTTTAAAACAAAATTGATAAGTGCAGCAAATGGGTCACTAAATAGTGATAATCGCCAAGTAATAGCAACAGAGTTGCAAGAGCAAAAAAAACATATGATAAGCTTGGCAAACTCTCAAATAAATGGGCAGTATCTTTTTTCAGGAAGTTCTGTAGATGTGAAGCCAGTTGATAGCAATGGTGAGTATAGGGGAAATGATGATGCTATAATGACACTTGTTGGAGATGGCGTTAGTATTCAGAACAACATTGATGGTAAATCACTATTTTTAGGAGATGACTTAGGTACAAATAAGGGTATCCAGACAAATGTTAAATTAACAAACCAAATATCAGATGAAAAACTAACATCAAATAGCACCATTAGAGAGATGGTTGGAGATAATGATGATATTAGTACAAATGATAAATCTGTGCATTTTTTTATATCAGGAACAAACTCTAGTGGAGAGGCATTTAAAGATGTTGTAGAGATACAAGCAGGTGCGAAGGTAGAAGATCTTTTAGAGAAGATAAAAGATAATTTTGGGAATGATGTTGTTGTGGAGTTAAATGATAATGGAAACATTTCTATAACTGATGGTAAAAGTGGATATAGTCAGATGGATTTCAAGATGGTAGGAGTGCAGGGTATTGCAGATCCAAGTGAGACAGATTTAAGTAGTGTAACAGGTGATAAAATAATCAGTTTTACTAAAAGTAATTTTGAAAAAGTAGATGCAAGCATTGAAGAGTCTTTGCAGATGGATAAGTTCTATTTTCTAAAAAATGGTGGTAAATTAGAGGGTAATGTTGCTCTTATCGCAGATGGAGCATTTGCTACAAATAGTACAAAATTGAGTGATATGATGGGTTCTATCTCACCTATGCCAAATAAAACTTTTCAAATGAGCATAACAGATATAAATGGGGTAGATAGAGAGATAGAACTTGATCTCTCTGCTACTTCGACTTTTAGTGTTGATGGTACATCTTATAGTATATTTAATGCAGATGAGAGTTTAACAGATGCAGGTGAATTTACAATGGGTCAGTTAAATAACATAATCTCAATGACTCTATCAGGAGAACTACCAGCAGGTGGAGGAGCTAGTGATTTTAATAGTGCCATAAAGAGTGCTAATAAAATTGTAGATGTATCTATAAATCAAAATGGAAACTTAGAGATAAATGACAAATCAGATAATCTTAGCAATATTAGGTTTTCACTATATGATAAAGATGCAAATGATTTTTCAAAAACTTCAACACCTTCACTCTCATTTATGTCAAATAATGCTCTTACAACATCAAAAGCAAATATGAACTTTTTTGATGAGTTAGATGACATCATAGCATCTGTAAGAGATGGAGTTGTAAATCTAGATGCAGATGCAAGTGACCCTAGAAGTATAGGTATTCAAAATTCTATAGGAAAACTAGAACAAATGAGTGACCATTTTAACAATTCTCAAGCAAAAATAGGGGTAAGATCTAAATCTTTTGAATTAACTGAGCAAAAAGTATCAGTTATGGAAGTTAATGTAAAGCAGTTAAAAGCGGAAACTACTGAGGTTGATATGGCAGAGACGATTTTAAAACTTAATCAAATTACACTAAACTATCAAGCAATGCTTCAAACTGTTACAAAAGTCAATTCGCTTAGTCTTTTGAATTATTTGAGATAAAAAAAGCTTATAAACCTTTTTTATAGCACTCATGGGATACAAGATACTTTTTACTAACACATAAATTTTACAAATATTTTATATTTCACTTTAAGATAAAACTGACTATAATTTCAGAATTTATTATTAAGGAAAATATTATGACAAAACTTTTATCAATTTCTGTGCTTTTAGCAACAACTCTTTTAGCTTCTGGTGGTGCCAAACAATGGAGTTATGGAGGAACTGAAGGACCTGAATTTTGGGGTGAACTCGCTTTAAAATATTCAATGTGTAAAGATGGAAAACATCAATCTCCAATCAATATTACAGACTTAACAGAAGCTGAGATGGAGCCTTTGGTTCTTGATTATAAAGCATTGGCTACTGAATTTACCAACAATGGACATACAGTACAAGTAAATTTTGATAAAGGAAGCAATCTTACAATTGATGGTAAAAACTTTGAGTTAAAACAATTTCATTTTCATACTCCAAGTGAAAATCAAATCGATGGTAAAAATTATCATATGGAAGTTCATTTAGTACATGCAAGTGAAGCTGGAGAACTTGCAGTTGTAGCTGTTATGATTACAGAAGGTAAAAGTAATCAATTTTTTAAAACTCTCGTTTCAAAAATTCCAAAAAAAGCAAAAGATAACAACGATATAAAAGATCTAAAGATAAATGCAGGAGATATGCTTCCAAAAGATAAAGAGTATTATCGCTTCAGTGGCTCTTTGACAACACCACCTTGTAGTGAAGGTGTTAGATGGCTTGTGCATAAAACTCCAATAGAAGCTTCAAAAGAAGAGTTAGCAATTTTTAGTAGCATTATGGGTAAAAACAATCGCCCAATTCAATCTATAAACTCTAGAGAAGTCTTAAAATAGACAATTATACGATTTAAAATGCATACATTAGGGGTGTATTTAAGAATGATATTAGATAAAAAAAGATATATCCTATGCAAGGGAATCATATGCAAGGTAAAAAAAATCTAGGATTAAAAGAACTTATCGCTATAGCTATTGGTGGTATGGTTGGTGGTGGTATCTTTACAATTTTAGGAATTTCTGTCTCTTTTGTGGGTGTTTTAGCACCATTTGCGATAGCTCTTGGTGGTGTTATGGCATGGTTTGCAGCTTACTCTTATGTTAAGCTTGGAGTCTATTATAAAGATGAGGGTGCAACATATGCTTTTTTTAAACGAACATACCCATCTTCTAATTTAGCAGCTTCTTTTATCGGTTGGTTTACTATTTTTGGTTATATCAGTACACTTGCACTTTATGCTTACACATTTTCTTCTTATGGTATTAGTGGATTTTCATTTGCAGATGATGAGGTTGTGCGAAAAGTTGTAGCGATAGGGATTATTTGGATTTTTGCATCTATTAATCTTTGGAGTGTAAAGGGGATGGGAAAGATTGAAGATATCATGGTTTATGCAAAACTTATGATTTTGTTTATTATCTCAATTTCATTGATCTATTTTGCCAAAACAGATTTTAACACTTTTTCTACAATTATTCAAAAAGATTTTCAAGCTACACCATTGATGAGTATTCTTATTGTCGCTTCGGTGACTTTTGTAGCTTATGAGGGTTTTCAGCTTGTTATAAATGCTGTTAATGATATGGAAAATCCAGATCTTAATATTCCTAGGGCGATTTATGGCTCTGTTATTTTGGTCTCTTTAATCTATTTTATCATAGCACTTAGTGCGGTTTTGGCAATTTCAACAGATGATTTAATTAAAAATAGAGAGTATGCACTAGCTTCTGGGGCTTTTGATATTATGGGAGATTTAGGTAGAAACCTTGTTATATTTGGAGCAATTTTAGCTACTAGTAGTGCTATAAATGGTACTCTTTTTGGTTCTTCAAGACAGATGGCAAGAATTGCAGATGATGGTTATTTGCCATCTATTGTTGCCCAAAGAAAGAATAATATTCCAAAAACTGCTATTATGACGATGGCTGCTATTGCATCTTTGTTGGTTGCGATAGGTGGGCTTAGGTTGATATTGGAGTTTGGAAGTATCACTTTTTTACTAATCTCTTTACTGATGGCAATTGCCAATTTTAAGATAAGAAAAGAGACAAACTCTTCAACTTTGATTACAATTATTTCAATTATTGGGCTTTTTATGGGAGCTATTTTGATTTTATATTATGAGTACAAACACAATCCTGAACAGCTACTTTTTATCGCAATACTTTATATTGTTTTAACACTTGGTGCTTGGGGATATGCTAGGATGAGTCATTTAAGGTAAAGAGTTTGGAAAATTTGCCGATTTACATAGTAAATAGGAGAGAATTATGAAAAAAATAGCATTATCATTAGCAACACTTATAGCATTGACAGTTGTGCTTTCTGGCTGTGAAAAAACTGATTATCAGCACCCATTACATAGGTCTAAATAGTATGCCTTATGAGTTATAAAGCCACTTTTTTGCGACCTCTTTGAGCTTATCAGGATTTTCTGAAGCAAAAAGTTTTAAAGAGGTTTGGGATTTTGATTTGGGTATATTAAATGAGTTTTTTAAAAACCAAACTACTGCTTCCCCAGAGTGAATTAAAGTTGCATTTGGAAAAAATTTACTTATCTCATTTTTGATGAGTGGAAAGTGTGTGCATCCAAGTATTATAAAATCAGGCTCATCAATGCCATCAAAATAGTGATTCATAACACTTTTTAATACATCCCCTTCAAATAATCCCTCTTCAACAACAGGAACAAAAAGAGAAGTTGCAAGAGAGTTTATGTTGTAGTAGCCTTGAGAGTTTAATAATCTTTTGTACTTTTGGCTATTGATTGTTGCTTTTGTTCCTAAAATTAGGATTTTTGCATCTAAGTTTTTTGCTTTGTTTGTTAAGGCTTTTACGCCTGGTTGTATCACCCCTGAGACTTTAAAAGGTGCAACTGCTTTTAACTCATCAATCGCATAGGCAGATACAGAGTTGCAAGCTGCTATCAAGATATCTATATCAAAATTTTTGAAAAACTCCACCGCTTCAAGAGAGTAGCGGATGATAGTGTTCTTATCTTTTATGCCATAAGGGACACGAGCTGTATCTCCAAAATAGATAATTTCATCAAATAAGGAGTGTTCAAGAAGAGATTTTACAACCGTGAGTCCACCAACACCACTATCAAAAACTCCAGCTCTCATGATGTTGCCTTTTTAAGCTCCATCATTCATAATGGACAAAAATTCATCATTATTTTTTGTCTTTAGCATTTTCTTATATAAAAATTTCAGTGCTTCAATATCTTCCATTTGGCTGATAGCAGAACGAAGAGCCCATACTTTTTGAAGTAGTTCAGGACTCATAAGAAGCTCCTCTTTTCTTGTTCCAGATTTTAAGATGCTCATCGCAGGGTAAATTCTTCTATCAGCGACATTTCTATTTAGAACTGTTTCAGAGTTTCCTGTACCTTTAAACTCTTCAAAGATTACTTCATCCATGCGACTTCCTGTCTCTATAAGTGCTGTTGAAATGATAGTTAAACTTCCTCCATTTTCGATATTTCTAGCGGCTCCAAAAAATCGTTTTGGTTTATGAAGAGCATTTGCATCTACACCACCACTCAAAACTTTTCCACTTGAAGGTGTTACTGTGTTGTAAGCTCTTGCTAATCTTGTTATAGAATCAAGCAGTATCACAACATCTTTTCCCATTTCAACCATTCTTTTAGCTCTCTCAATCACAAGTTCAGCAACTCTAACATGATTTGCAGGAGGTAAATCAAATGTAGAGCTATAAACATCCCCTTGAACAGATCTTTGCATATCTGTTACCTCTTCTGGTCTTTCATCTACAAGAAGTACTAAAAGTTCGATTTCAGGGTGATTATGGGTAATTCCGTGAGCTAGCTCTTTTAAAAGTTCAGTTTTACCAGTTCTTGGAGGTGCGACTATAAGCCCTCTTTGCCCTTTTCCAACTGGTGCAAAAAGATCAAGCACTCGTCCAGTTAACTTTATAGCATCATACTCTAGTTTTATCTGTTGTGTTGGGTAAAGTGGAGTTAAGTTTTCAAAAAGTGGTCTGTTTCTGCTATCTGCCATTGGTAGGTAGTTTATGGCTTCTATTTTTAAAAGTGCATAGTATCTCTCTTGATCTTTTGGAGGTCTAACTTGACCTGTGACAATATCTCCAATTCTAAGAGCAAACTTTTTAATTTGTGTAGCTGAAACATAAGCATCTGATATAGAGTTAGAAAAATCTGCATCTATAGATCTTAAAAAACCAAATCCATCATTTGCAATCTCTAAAATACCTGTAAAAAGTATAAAACCACCCTGTGATACTTGAGATTTTAAAATTTCAAATATTAAGTCTTGTCGTTTTAGCTGGTGGGGGTTTTCAACCTTTAGCTCATCTGCAAGTGTTAAAAGTTCTTCAAGTGGTTTTTTTCTTAAGTCCTCTATCTTGTAACCTTTTACTGGTATATGAGTTCTTGATTTGTTATTTCCATTTTTGTTTTGACGGGGTTTAGGTGTTTTATCCATTTCTCTCTCTTTGGGAATTATGTATGTAGTAATCTCTTATTTTTTATAGTGTAGATTAAAAGTAAGTGGTGACATTTTAGTGAAGATATTTAAATTTGTCAAGTCATAAAGTTTAATTTATCTATAATTGTCATAAATTATAGATATTAGGGTAGTTAATTTGGGCAAAATTGCATGTAATCATTGTCGTTTAGAATTTGAAAAAGATCTTCTTATTGAAGATAAAGGACTCTATTTTTGTTGTAAAGGTTGTGAAGGTGTTTACTATCTTCTTCAAAGTGAAGGCTTGGAGAGTTTTTATGAGAGAGTTGGAGATGTTAAGCTTGATAGGGCAAATAGAACTACAGCCGATTTAAGCAAGTTTGACCTTGAGGGATTTTCTAAAAAATATGTAACAAGAAAAGATGCTTTTAATGAAGTTAGTCTTATTATAGAAGGTATTCATTGTAGTGCTTGTGTCTGGTTAAATGAAAAAGTACTTCATAAAACGGAAGGTGTTATAGATGCTAGTATAAATTATACAAATCATAAAGCCAAAGTTATCTGGGATCCATTAGAAATTAAGTTGTCAGATATTATTCAAAAGATACATTCAATTGGCTATAGAGCTTATCCTTACGATGCAAAAGCTAGTGAAGAGAGGGCAAATAAGAGTAGAAAAGATTACTATTCACGGCTTTTAGTTGGTGTGTTTGTTACTATGAATATGATGCTTTTAGCTGTGGCTCACTATTCTGGGCAGTTAACTGGTATAGAACATGATATGAAAATGGTTTTGATTTGGGCTCAGTTTATCTTGACTACTCCTGTCTTGTTTTATACTGGATGGATTTATTTTAAAGGTGCCTACTATGGTTTGAAAAATCGTTTTATCAATATGGACTTTTTGATAGCTTTTGGAGCAAGCTTAGCTTATATATACTCAGTTTATTCTATGATAAGTGGTGTGGGAGAAGTCTATTTTGATTCTGTTGTGATGATTATTACTTTTATATTTGTTGGAAAGTATTTAGAAGTTTTGAGCAAGAAAAAAGCTATAGATACTCTAGATTCATTAACAAGTTCAATTCCAACAGAGGTTTTGATTGTAAGAGGAGATGAGAAGAGTATTGTAAGTATTGAAGAGGTAGAAGTTGGAGATATAATAGAGGTAAAACCTGGTGAGAAGATTGTAATTGATGGTGTTTTGTTAAGTGGTGAGGGTGGAGTTGATGAGGGAAGCATCAGCGGGGAGTCTATACCTGTTTATAAAAGAGTTGGAGATGAAATACTTAGTGGAGTTATTAACCTAGATGCAGTTATAAGATATAGAGCTACAAAAGATTTTAGCACCTCGATGTTATCAACAATCTCTACACTTTTAGAAGACTCTCTTACAAAAAAACCAAAAATTGAGAAGTTGGTAAATGTCATATCTGGTTATTTTTCACTTGTTGTTTTGATTTTGGCAACGGCTACTTTTATAGGTTGGTATTTTGCAGATGGAAGTTTTGAAAAAGCTCTGATTATTACAATTTCAGTTATTGTGATAGCTTGTCCTTGTGCTTTAGGTTTGGCTACGCCTGTTGCTACCTTGATAGGGCTTAGTGTTGGTGCTAAAAGAGGAATACTTTTTAAAGAAGCTAGTTTTTTGGAAACTATGGCAAAAAGCAATGTACTTCTTTTAGATAAAACAGGAACAATTACCGAGGGAAAACCAAGTGTGGTTCACTCTAAAATATATAAAGAGTTTGACCAATCTCTTTTATACTCACTTGTAAAAAGCTCAACTCATCCTATTAGTAAAGGAGTTTCGAAATTTTTAGAAGGTGAAAAGAGAGAGTATTCATTAGAAAATTCTAAAAATATTGAAGCTAGAGGAGTTGAAGCTGAATATAGAGGTAAAAAACTATTTGGCGGAAATCTTAGGCTTTTAAAAGAGAGAGGAGTTGAGCTTACCATAAAGAGTGATAACTCAATCTTTGCATTTGTAATAGATGGAGAGTTGGTTGCTCATTATGAGTTGGTAGATAAAGCGAAAGAGGGAGCTGATAAAAGTGTTGAATATTTTCAAAAGATGGGATTTGAAGTTGCTATGCTTACAGGAGACAATGAAAAAGTAGCAAAGAAAATTGCAAATGAGGTAGGAATAAAAAAGATCTATCACTCACTCTATCCAAAAGATAAAGCAGATATTGTAGATAGATACCATAAAGAGAAAAAGATAGTTGTTATGGCAGGAGATGGTATAAATGATGCTTTAGCTCTTTCCAAAAGCGATATCGCTATCGCCATGGGGAGTGGTGCGGATATATCTGTGGAGGTTAGTGATATTGTGCTTTTAAATGATAAGATGAGTTCATTAAGTGAAGCTTTGAAATTAAGCCGTAAAACCTACAAAAACATCAAGCAAAATCTTACCATGTCTCTTTTTTATAACTTTCTTACTGTACCATTAGCAATGGCAGGGTATGTGATTCCGCTTGTGGCGGCACTGTTTATGTCTATAAGTTCACTTTTGGTTGTTGCAAATGCGATTAGAATAAAAAGGGGTTTTAATGAGTAGTGGAATTGTTGCTATGATGATAGGTGTCTCTATATTTTTGGGGCTTATTGGGCTTGCTGGGCTTTTATGGGGTGTTAAAACTGGACAATTTGATGATGAGAAGAGGTTTTTAGATGGTGTTCGAAATGATGGGGTAGATGATCTTAGGGATGCAGCAAAGTTAGAGAGTAGAAAAAAAGAGGCTATGAAAAAACATAGAGAGAAAAACTATAGACCACCTGATTAAAAAGGTATTTATAGTTTCTTTACATCTTGCTTAAATTATATAAATTAAATATATGCAATAAACAATTTTAATCAATTATCATTATAATACTAAGTAAGTAAATAGGTGTAAAAATTTTTTACCATTTAAGCTTTGAGGAATATTAATTTTAATGAATAGGTTAAAAATAGCCATTTTGGTTCTGTTTTTTTCAGGTGTAAATCTTTTTGCAAAAGAGTTTCCTGTGTGTAAAGAGTACTTCTTTATCAATGAGAGCAAAACTAAAGAGAAGCAGACTTTTTTAGAGAAAATTTTAGCAGATGAACCTAGCAATGTTGAGTGCATGATAAAACTCTCATCTGTTTATCTTCGAAATAACAGAGTTTCTGAGGGCTTTGATTTGATACGAAGAGCTTATACACTAGATCCTAAATTTGTTGAGAAACAAAATATCTCAAAAGTTCTTGATTTAGCTTTAAAACTTAGTCGTTTAAAAGAGGTTGCTTTAAAAGATAGTGATAAAGAGCTTTGGAATGAGCTTGGTGATACATACTTTGAGATTGGGATTTTTGATGAAGCATTTTATGCTTATGAGAAGAGTTTAGAGTTAGATGCAAATCAGACAAAGATAGATATATTGTTAGCTATTTGTGATGGTAATTTAGATAGAAGTCGAAAAGCTGCTGTAAGATTGGAAAAAATTGTACAAAAATGGCCTTATGATTTTTATGCAAATTACTACTATGGAAAAGTCTTAAAAAATTCTTTGGATAATGAAAAAGAGGGGCAGAAGTATCTTTTGATGGCAGATTATATCATAACTTACAAAGAGCCTGAATTTGAAAATGAGGCTGAGTTAGAGTTTTTAAAAAATGATTTAGAGTTTGAACTTGAGCAAAAGTAGAGCTATCTTTTTAGACCGTGATGGGGTTATCAATGTTGATAAATCTTATGTTTATAAGATTGAAGATTTTGAGTTTTGCGAGGGAATTTTTGAGACTTTACGAGAGTTTCAGAAACTAGGTTTTTTACTTATCATAGTTACAAATCAATCAGGTATTGGTCGAGGCTACTATACAGATGAGGATTTTAGAGATTTAAGCTCTTGGAAATTAAATGAGCTTAAAAAAAGAGATATTTTTATAGATGCACTCTATCACTGTAATCATGACCCAGATAGTGGATGTGAGTGTAGAAAACCTGCTCCTAAAATGTTACTAGATGCAAAAGAAAAATTTGATATAGATATGGAAAACTCTTGGATGATTGGTGATAAAAAGAGTGATATAGATGCAGCTTTAAATGCAGGAGTTAAAAACACAATCTTAATAGCCAAAGATTGTAGCGATAAAAAAGGTGCATCTTATTGTGTTAGCTCTATTTTGGATGTTATTGGGATTGTAAAGTAGAGAGTTAAAACTATAAATAGACTTGTTGCGAAATAATATTATTTTTAAAATCTGTTTTGTCAAATGTTTTAATAATCCACCTTTCCATCATAGTCCCATCTCCTGCAGCTTCTGCTTTTTCTAAATATTGCAATCCCTCAACTATAATTTAGTAAAATAATTTTACTTAAAAAATGGAATTTGGAGTAAATATGCAAATAGAAAAACTAAATAAAAAAAACATAAAAGAGTTTAGTAAAACATTAAAAAATATAGATGCTAATAGTAGTGTTTTAGAGATATTTTTTGACACAATTATAGATTTGATTAATCCATATGAGACAAATTTTTCCAAAAATATACAGAAAATTATAAGTGAATATAAAGTTAAAAACATAGATGATGTAAATACTTTTTTGAAAAAATACAATGTTTTTACCAATAGCTCAGTTGATGTCGTCAATGAAATTTTACTAGCTAAAGATCTTGAAAAATTTAATAGAGATCTTGGTGTTGTATTTAAAACTCTTTATGATGAGAGTAAAGAGAGAGATAGCTACAAGATACTACATACTAAGATAGATCAAGTTTTGATAAAGATGGTTGAAGTTTATGAGATAGATATGGTTGATGATTTTCATTCTATGGATGATTTTCTAAATCAAGTAAGTGAGGTTTTTCAAAGTAGTGAAATTGCACTTCAAATTACGATGCTTGTAACTGGGTCTTTGATTTTGAAAAAAGAGAAGATTGATGAGGTAGAATTGGAGGGTTATTTTACTTTAGCTTTATCCATCATTTCTGTGCTAAATGAGTTTAGAAAAAATGAGCTTCAAAGAGTAGAAGATGATAAATTTTTTACTCCAAGAACAATTCAAGAAGAGACAAGAGTTAGCAAAGCAGGACGAAATGACCCATGTCCATGTGGGAGTGGAAAAAAATATAAAAAATGTTGTTTAATTACAAAACAAGAGCAAAAGATAAATCCACTTGATGTGTTAGATACTCCTATTGCTACATATTTTTCACTTACAAGAGCTGAGGTTGATGCTTTTTACTCTTTATGGTCAAGATTGATAAATTTTACGGACAATTTACTTTGTTACAAGAGAGGGAAAAAACATAAAAAGATATATTTTAAAGATGGTGATGGAAAATATACTTTAACACAACATGCTCTTGAAAATAACTATTATATAGATAGTAGAAATTTTTTACTGATAAACTTTGATAGAATAGTAGATGATTTTATTAATTCAAGTAGAGTAAGTAAAGAGAATATTGATTTATTAGAAGAGTGGAAAAAGCATAGGCTTTATAGCGATAACTTTTTGATATATGAGAGTACACAAGTTGGTGTGGTTATCTATGATGCAAAAGATGCAAGGTTATATCATCTACATGATTTGTATGATAGAGTTTATGATTTATCTAAGAGAGATACTATGTTATCTATGTTACTTTTACCATATAAAGGTAGGATTATTTTTGATGGCATAATTGGACATATGGGCGTTGAATTTGGGCAAAACTCTAAAGATATGTTTTTAGAAAGTTATATAGCATTAAGAGAAAAAGATGAGATAAATACTACTCTTCCAAAACAGAGTAATACAACAAATATATATCAGTTAAAGATAAGTATAAAAGGGGCAAAACCTCCAATTTGGAGGCGAGTTTTAATAGAGGATGATTTAACATATAGAGGAGTTCATTATATTATTCAAAATATTTTTGAGTGGAACAATAGTCACCTTTTTGAGTTTGTTTCCAGCACAAGAAGGTATACGGATTTAGATGATGATTTTATGGATAGTATAGGTGAAAGTGTAGATAAATTTACTATAG
>Ga0256834_1000846_pt1 | contig 21652 bp, 22 predicted proteins | sample 4281140metaG_FD_190536 | JGI IMG/M metagenome (GOLD analysis project Ga0256834, IMG submission 190536) | Hydrothermal vent microbial communities from East Pacific Rise, Pacific Ocean - 4281-140 | ecosystem: Environmental > Aquatic > Marine > Hydrothermal vents | place: Pacific Ocean: East...
CCCATTTGACCAGCGGGATTTTGTTCAACGCCGGTGCAAGTGCCGGTTTATCCGGGAAAAACACCCGTGACCGTGGCCCGCCCTGTATCCACAGATTGCCAAATTTCTTGTTTTTCTGAATCGAATAATTTCCGGAATCAAACCACGCCGCGATTTCAAGCGGATCTTGCCCGGCGCGGTATGGCTGCGCATCAAGTCGGCCCTTTGGATACATATCCAAAAGCATTGCCCCAAATGATTTGATTGATGACGCATCGAGCCAATCGGTGAGAGCGCGCAAAGGCCGCGTATCACAAAACGGATAAACCAGAAATTCATCAGGATCGACAACCAGCGCCCAATGGCCGTGGGCATATCTGGTTTGCAGCCAATTTAACCAATCAACCCCGAACCGTGATCGTTTATAGCTTTTCCTGGAATGCCAGAGAGACACATCCGGTTGTTTGGCCAAAAACTCCACCGACCCGTCAGAGGAATCATTATCAACCATCAGGAAGTGATTGACCCCCATGTCGCGGTAATAATCGAGAAAATATGGCAGGCGCACTTCTTCATTTCGCAGGGTCGAAAACACCAGAATATCGTCGCGTTTGATGGTGTTGGTGCGATCCGCAATAGAAGACAATTCCCGTCGTTTGCGAAAGGCGCGGATGCGCCAGCGTTTTCGTTGCAGCCGAAGCCGATATGATTGAACAGCGCCCAACCGAATGCCCTTTGCCCTAGCAGTAAACCCAGCGTTTCAAATCAACTATCACATAGCCTTTAAGACAATATTGAAATGATCGCCCCAATTCGGCGGATCAAAGGGTTTTTTCCCCATATTTTCCGCTTTTTGGCTTGTCCTGTAACCTTCTGCCAGATTTATTATTGTCTTGCGCCAAAGATAACGATCCTTGACCTCTGCGTAAACGGGGGTATCGCCAAGAACTTCGTGGAATATGTCCAGATTGTCACAGACCACCGGCACCCCCAGAATCACGGCTTCGATTGGGGGGAGTCCGTAACCCTCGGCAAAGCTTGGAAACAGCATCGCCGCCGCACCTTGCACCAATGCCGCCAAGGCGCCATCTTCCAATCCGTTGACCTCTTGAACCGCGCCATTTACCGGCAATGCATCAAGGCGCGCAAACACCGCTTCGTTTTGCCACCCGCGCTTGCCGCAAATGTAAAGATCGGGGATATCTTCGCGCGCCATTTCATCTGCAAAACCGTCCCAGATATCCAACAATAGAGAATGGTTTTTGCGTGGCTCAATGGTGCTCACATATACAAAATAGGGCACCTTTTTCCCCAGATGTGCGGGCAGGGCCTTGTGATCCGGCACAATTATTTCCACCCCAAGGGGCGCAATTACGCTCTTTGGGACATCCCCCCATTTCGACATATGCCGCTGTGCGTCACGTTTTGTGCAGGCGGAATTGTAAATGACCATATCGCCCCAGGCCCGCGTGCGCCGCAGTTTTTCACGAAATGCGGTCACCGATTCCGGTGTTTGATATTGCGGATAATCAAGCGGAATAGTGTCGTGAATCATGATCACGATCCGCGCCTTTATACCGTAACGCAGCCCATTCATCATCCGGTCGGTGAGATTGGATTGCCCGACATTGAAATACGCAATTCCCTTGGGCAAATACTGTGCCAACATTTTGGGCAACCGCCGTGGCCGACAGCGTGCGATTGCAAACCGGCGCACATCCGATTGCGCCCGTTTCACCGGCCCCGAGGTGCGAATGGCCAGCCGTGACAGCCGGTCAACAGGTCCCCATTTCACCTCGCGATTGAAGCGTTCCAGCAGACCGTTCATACCCGCACGATCCAAAAGGGCATAGCCAAGTGTGGTGCGCACCAACGCAAAACAAGGCTCTGTATCGGCAAGAAACGCCCGCAAATACGCCAATTCAACCCGATCAATTCCGGTCAAAACATTGCCAGCGCGGCTGATCAACCGTGACAAATCAAGAAGTCGCGCAGAGGGTTTGCTATTTGTCATAATACCCTGTTTGATGCCACCGCCACGCGTCCGTGATCATGATCGGAAGGGTTGAACGCAGTGGTTTCCAACCCAATTCCGCCGCCGCGCGCGTTGATCCGGAAACAAGCTTTGTCGCGTCGCCCGCCCGCCGTGGTCCGGTATTAAAAGGCACTTCGCGATCTGTGGCGACCTTGGATTGATCCATCACCTCGCGCACCGAAAACCCCGTGCCAGTGCCGAGGTTGAACACCCGACTGCCCTTGCCCTCAAGCAACCATTTTAGACCCAAAACATGCGCATCCACCAAATCACAGACGTGCACATAGTCGCGAATACAGGTGCCATCCGGCGTGTCATAATCGGTGCCAAATATGGTGAGAGCATCACGTTTTCCCGCAACCGCATCAAGAATAAGCGGGATCAAATGGGTCTCGGGTTGGTGAAATTCGCCTACTTCGGCATCGCTGTCTGCGCCCGCGACATTGAAATAGCGAAAAATCACGTGATTAAGGCCATAGGCTGCCTCAAAATTTGCCAATATATCCTCAATGGCACGCTTGGACGCGCCATAGGAATTGATCGGGCGTTGCACACAGTCTTCATCAAGCACAACATTGTCTTGATCGCCATATGTTGCGCAAGTCGATGAAAACACGAAATTTTTGCAACCATGCGCAGCCGCGGATTCGATCAACGCCAAAGACCCGCCAACATTGTTATCCCAATAAATCCCCGGTTTTTCCATGCTTTCGCCGACCTGCGAAAGGGCGGCAAAATGCATCACAGCAACCGGATTATATTTTTCAAAAACCTGGTCCACACGGGCGCGATCCCGTAAATCGCCCTGTTCAAAGGGGCCAAATTTCACCGCGTCCTGCCATCCCGTGCACAGATTATCAAAAGTGACCGGCGTATATCCGGCGGCCTTTAATGCTTTACAGGCGTGCGACCCAATATAGCCTGCGCCGCCTGTTACCAAGACTGTCTTCACTTTTTTGCCCTTTGCTATTCGGCAGCTTTTTCCATGTGAACAATATCGTGTAGATACCGCGAAAGATCGTCGCGCAGATCATCGCGCGCCAGTGCAAAAGCAACCGTCGCCTGCAAAAATCCGGCTTTGGATCCACAATCAAACCGCTGACCACGAAACCGGAACCCATAAACATCATTGCCGTTGGCGATGTCTTGGGCAATGGCATCGGTCAATTGTATTTCGCCACCGGCACCGGATTTGATCTGGTTCAGGTTCCTGAAAATGCTTGGTTGCAGGATATAACGCCCGATGACCGCAAGATTCGAAGGTTCGGTCCCCAGAGCCGGCTTTTCAACCATGCCTTTGACGGACACCAGCGATCCCATATCTTCCTTGATATCCAGAATCCCGTAAGAAGATGCTTTTTCGGGGGCAACTTCCATCGCCGCAACGATATTGCCGGGGGTTTCTTCATAGGCCTCGACCATCTGTTTAAGACAGGGCGTTTCCGCGGCAATCACATCATCGGGCAGGATCACGGCAAATGGTTCATTGGCGATCAATCGCCGCGCACACCACACCGCATGGCCAAGCCCGAGCGCCTTGTGTTGGCGAATATAGGCAATCGCGCCACTGTCCATATAGGTGCTTTTCAATATGTCGAGCAATTCGGTTTTGCCCTTTTTACGAAGATCGGCCTCAAGAACGGGAGAGTGATCAAAATAATCCTCAAGCGCCCCTTTGCCGCGTGAGGTCACAAAAATGAATTCTTTAATACCGGCTTCGCGGGCTTCATCAATGGCGTATTGGATCAAAGGGCGGTCAACCAGCGTCATAATTTCTTTTGGCACTGACTTGGTCGCGGGTAAAAAACGGGTGCCAAGTCCTGCGACTGGAAAAATCGCTTTGGTTATCTTTTTTCTCATAATTTTTCCTTCAAATACTGCCAGCTGAAATCGCGCAGTGTTCAGCACGCAAATTATTACATGTTCAAGTGTGAAGAAACATCAAAATTACATTGAAATCGTGGCCAATTAAGGCAGAAACTGTGAATTGTGATAAAATTCGCTCTAATTATCGGGTATGCCACGTTGTCTGGTTACGCGCGCAGTTTCGTCTTTCAACCTTTGCGATAGTGTAACTGCTTGAAATAACGCCTGAGTTCGCGCGCTTCGCCCAAATAACCCGCCGCGTTGTTCCCAATATCCGCCTTTTCGGAATCTGACATGGTGAAATAATGCGGTGTGCGTAAATGTGAAAACCGAAACCGTATCGCCTCGTGCCGCCAATTCCCGCGCCATTTTCCGCAGCCGCCATTTGCTCCAGATTCTGCCGGCCAATACGTGTGATTTTCCGGTTGCACGGCTTTGAAACTTCAAGAAATTACGGCTCGAATTTTTCACGGGCACAAGCGGATCAATATCGCGCTCCAACCCCTGCGCATATCCGTCGCGCAGCGTTTTCATCAACCGCGCCACATCACGCGGTTCGATCAACCCGTTCACCATATGAGCGATGGCCTTTTGGTGGTGTTCGTTCTGAAACGCCACCCAACGCTTGTCATGGTGTTCAGTCGGGCAATGCTTGCGCAAAAACACTGCAAGGCTCGCGCCAATTTCAGTAAGGTCAATCGCGGCACGGCTGGCTTTTCTGCGCGCGCTCGGGGCATATGCGTGATGGACCTCTGCCAACGGTGAAATTGCGGTTTGATGCCCCAACGTGGCGAGCCGCAGGTTAAGATCGGTCTCGTCAAGATAGAATCGAAAAACCGGATCAAACCCACCCATATTAGACACTATATCACGCCGTATCGCCATATTCGTGCCTTCGGTCTTGATCGCGCGGCCTTTTCTCGGGGTTAGAATTGTCGGCTGACTTTCATCAATAACAAGGTCAAATGTCTCGCCACTTTGGTTGACCTCACGTGCTTTCCATTGAAAACTAATGCCGTTGCGCCCACGCACAAACCCGCCAACGGTTGCGATGTCGGGGTTTTCAAACGGCAGCACCAGATGGGTCAACCATGCCGGTTCGGGCACCGCATCGTCATCTATGAACGCAATAATACCCCCGCCTGCCTCTAAAATCCCCAAATTGCGCGCCACTGAAATATTGGCCTCGTCAAAATCGACAAGCTTGACCCTGCTGGAAAAATCGGATTTCCGCACCGCATCGGCACCATCAGGGTCTGCAACAACAATGATTTCGTAATTGGAATAAAGCAGCCGCGACACCCCGTTTAGACACAACATCAAGGTCTGCGGGCGGCCCCGACTGACAATAATGATGCTAACAGACAGAGCGTCGCCTTGGGTCATTCCATGCCCATTTCCGCCATCATAGACTCTATTTTTGGCACATCTTCGGGGTTATTCAACTCCCAGAATTGCCGTCCGCGCGCCTCGACCTCAACACAGAGAACCGGCCTGCCGCGTTCCAGAAACCGCAGCTGCTCTAACCCTTCAAGATGTTCAAGCGGCCCACTTTCCCAAAGTGGATAAGCGGCCAGTGCCGACGGGCGATAGGCATAGACCCCGACATGATGGAAAACCGGCGTATCATCCGCGTTTTCATAGGTCTTTGGCGTGAACGGAATCACCTCTTTGGAAAAGAACAATGCGTGTCTATCCTTGCTAAACACGGCTGTTGTTCCGCCTACACGACCGGCGCGGCGATCCTCTAATAAACTGTTGAGGGTGCGCCCATCGCAACGCAAAACCGGAGTGGCCACTTCGGCCATCGGATCGGCGCGCAGCCCTGCCACCAGATCTTCGATAAACCAATGTGGGGTCAACGGCGCGTCGCCCTGTAGATTGACCACAATATCGTAACCGCCGCCAATGTTTTCCAATGCCTCGGCGCAACGTTCGGTTCCATTGCCACATGTTTCCGAGGTCATAACCACCTCGGCTCCAAATCCAGTTGCGGCCTGTTGAATACGCGCATCATCGGTTGCAACTACAACCCGATCCACGCCATCGACCTGACAGGCCGCTCGCCAAGAGCGCTCGATCAGGCTCTGTTCCACGCCGTTTGCGCCTTTTAGGATGACCAACGGTTTACCGGGATAGCGCGTCGATGCATAGCGTGCCGGGATAACAACCAGAACCGACATCAGGCGTTCTTCAATTCAACAGAGGGCGCATAGGCGATGAAAAACGGGTTGGCATAGATGTCTTTCCCGTAGGTTAGCGGCGTGTGGTCATCAAACCGCACAACCTTGCCCCCCGCGCCGGATAGCACCGCGTGACCTGCGGCGGTGTCCCATTCCATCGTGCGCCCGACCCGCGGATAAATATCGGCCTCGCCGGTAGCCACGAGACAAAACTTCAAAGAAGACCCCGCGCTTTTCATATCCTTGACCGCATATTTGTTGATGTAATCATCCGTCGCCTGATCGCGGTGTGATTTGGATGCGACCACCAAAAGCGCCGAATTGTCCGCATTAGACACTGAAATCGGGGTGGTTTCGCCAATTTCACCCTTGGCCAATGCGCCGGTTTCTTCAACCGAGGTGCCATCGGCAAGCGTGAAAAACATCCGGTTCTTGGCGGGGGCATAAACCACACCACGCGTTGGCACACCGTGTTCGACATAGGCGATATTGACGGTGAAATCCCCGCGCCGGTGGATAAATTCTTTGGTGCCATCCAGCGGGTCAACAATCAAAAAGGTGTCCCCTTTAAGGGCATGGCTGTCGGATTGTTCTTCTGTCACCAAAATCACATCGGGAAATTCGCGCCGTAGCCCTTTGGAAATGATCGCATCTGCCGCTTCGTCTGCGGCGGTTACCGGGCTATCGTCGGATTTGGTTTTGATCTCGAAATCATCGGAATTGTATATTTCCATGATTTTGTCGCCCGCCAACAAAGACAGTTCCCGTATGACCACAGTCAGTTTTTCATAGTCCATTATCGACCCTCTCAATTGCATATCGGCAACCCGATTAGCGAAATGTTGAAAAAAATATTTTTGCCTTTATGATACGGCCCTAACAGAACAGCAAGAATTCCGTGGCACAAAGACCACAAACAGGCAGAACGGTAAAAAGATGTTACAGGATTCCAGACGAACCTCCGGATTTATGGCGGCCTATGTGCTGTTTGATCTGATTTTTCATTCCATCGTGCGCATGGTGCGCAAAACCCATCGGAATGCGATTATGTCCATTTTGATGAACATGATGCAAATGGCAATCATGGTGCTGGCGTTTTATGTAATGTTTTCAATTCTGGGCTTGCGCGGTTCGGCCATTCGCGGTGATTTTCTGCTATATATCATGTCCGGCATTTTTCTATATATGACCCATTCCAAAACCCTGGGTGCGGTTGCGGGTTCCGAGGGACCGGCGTCACCGATGATGAAACACGCACCGATGAATACAATTATTGCCATCGCTGCTGCTGCGCTTGGCACGCTCTATATTCAGGTGCTCGCTCTGGTTGCCATTTTGTTTATTTATCACGTTGCCATCACGCCTGTGTATATTGAACAACCTATTGCGGCCTTCGGGATGCTGTTGATTGCGTGGTTTACCGGATTGGCACTGGGCGTTGTTTTGCTGGCGCTCAAGCCGTGGTTCCCCAGCTTTGTCAAAATTTTCACAACCATTTACCAGCGCGCCAATATGATTGCCTCGGGCAAAATGTTCGTGGCCAATTCTTTGCCTTCTTACATGTTGGTGATGTTCGACTGGAACCCGCTGTTTCACAGTATTGATCAATCGCGCGGCTTTGTTTTTATCAATTACCTTCCGCGCTACAGCAGCTACCAATACCCGCTGATTGTTGGCGTCATTTTTCTCATGATCGGGTTAATGGGTGAATTTTATACGCGTAAATATGCCTCGGCAAGTTGGGAAGCCCGCCGATGAAATACCTTGTCTATTTGATGATAGCGCTCTTTCCGGTTTCGGCATATGCCGCCAATTTCCCCGCGTTTTATGATGTCACAGGTGTTGCTGCCGACGACACTCTTAATGTGCGCTCCGGTCCGCTGGCGACTGATCAAAAACTGGCAGAATTAGGTCCCAACCAGATCAATATTGAAATTGTCGCTGTTTCCGAAAGCGGAAAATGGGGTTTGCTTAATATTGGTGAGCGATCGGGTTGGACGTCCATGCGTTATCTGAAGCGTCAACCGGGGCAAGATGCAAATGCCATGCCGCGTCAATTGTCGTGTTTTGGAACCGAACCATATTGGGCGCTGGACATTGGTGAAGACCCCGAAATAAAATTTACGCTTGCGGGCAATCCCGAAGAATCCCTGCGTGTGCAAAACCTTACCCGTTCAAGAAACAATACCGGTAAATATGGTGTGACCGCCCAAGGTGCATTGGGTTTCATGACCGCTAGCATGACTTCGGGATTGTGCAATGACGGTATGTCAGACAGAAATTTCGGCCTCTCGGTTGATATAATAGTGGGATCATCGCAATTTTCCGGTTGTTGCACACTTGTGCCTTAAAATCGGGAATTGGCCTGATTTAACTGTTTATTATCTGTTTTAACGACCAACTCCCCACTGGTTTGCCCGGATAGGCAAAAATAATTCGGATTCATCACATCCTTTCCCATCCAGTGGTTGCAGCAGCTATGTCGTCTCCCTATATACGCCGAGAAGCGCGGTGAATGTCACGACAAACACCGCAATTAATCGGGATACGGGCGCCATAACGGGCCGGTATTCTTCACATCGCCTTAAGTAAGAAGGGATCATTCTCATGGCCAAAGTAATTGGTATCGACCTCGGAACCACAAACAGCTGCGTCGCCATCATGGACGGCAGTCAACCCCGCGTTATCGAGAACGCCGAGGGTGCGCGCACCACGCCATCCATCGTCGCATTTACGGATAGCGAACGTCTTGTTGGTATGCCCGCCAAACGTCAGGCAGTGACCAATCCGACAAACACAATTTTCGGCGTAAAGCGCCTTGTTGGTCGTCCTCTCAAGGATCCGAACCTGCAAAAAGACATGAAAAACCTGCCGTTCAACGTGATTGATGGCGGTGGCGGTGCCGCGTGGATCGAAGCGCAAGGCGAAAAATATTCGCCATCGCAAATCTCTGCGTTTATCCTTGGCAAAATGAAAGAAACCGCCGAGAGCTATCTTGGCGAAGAAGTGACCCAAGCGGTGATCACCGTGCCGGCCTATTTCAACGATGCCCAACGCCAGGCCACCAAAGATGCCGGTAAAATTGCCGGCCTCGAAGTGCTGCGTATCATCAACGAACCCACTGCTGCGGCGCTCGCTTATGGTCTCGACAAAAAAGAAACCCATACCATTGCGGTTTATGACCTTGGCGGCGGCACATTCGATGTGACCATCCTTGAAATCGACGACGGTTTGTTCGAAGTGAAATCCACCAATGGTGATACATTCCTTGGCGGTGAAGACTTTGATATGCGCATCGTCAACCACCTCGCCGAAGCATTCAAAAAAGAAAACGGCGTTGATCTGACCAAAGACAAAATGGCCCTGCAACGCCTCAAAGAGGCGGCTGAAAAGGCCAAAATCGAATTGTCTTCCACCACCCAAACCGAGATCAACCAGCCGTTCATTACAATGGGCGCCGATGGTCAACCGTTGCACATGGTGATGAAACTCACCCGTGCCAAGCTTGAACAACTGGTTGGGGATCTGATCAAGGCCTCGATGAAACCATGCAAAGAGGCGCTCAAGGATGCGGGTCTCTCGACGGGTGACATTGACGAAATCGTATTGGTTGGCGGTATGACCCGTATGCCCAAAGTGATTGAAGAAGTGACAAAATTCTTCGGGAAAGAGCCACACAAAGGCGTAAACCCCGACGAAGTTGTTGCCATGGGTGCCGCCATTCAGGCCGGTGTTCTTCAGGGCGATGTCAAAGACGTTGTGCTTCTTGATGTGACACCTTTGTCGCTTGGTATCGAAACATTGGGCGGCGTTTTCACCCGTCTGATTGATCGCAACACCACGATCCCGACCAAGAAGGCGCAAATCTTCTCGACTGCCGAGGACAACCAGAACGCCGTGACCATCCGTGTGTTCCAGGGCGAACGTGAAATGGCCGCCGACAACAAGATCCTTGGTCAGTTCAATCTCGAAGACATTCCGCCATCGCCACGCGGTATGCCGCAAATCGAAGTGACCTTTGACATCGACGCCAATGGCATCGTGTCTGTGGGCGCGAATGACAAAGGCACCGGCAAAGAGCAGACCATTACCATTCAGGCTTCGGGCGGGTTGTCCGATGCCGACATCGAACAAATGGTCAAGGACGCCGAAGAAAATGCCGAGGCCGACAAAGAGCGTCGCGAATTGATCGAAGCGAAAAATCAGGCCGAAAGCCTGATCCATTCGACCGAAAAATCGATGGAAGAACATACCGACAAGGTTGATCCAACCACCATCGAAGCGATTGAGCTGGCGATTGCCGCGCTCAATGACGATCTGGAAACCGAAGATGCGGCTAAAATCAAATCCGGCATCCAGAACGTGACCGAAGCGGCGATGAAACTTGGTGAAGCGATCTATAAAGCTGCTCAGGCTGAGGCCGACGGTGGTGCCGATATGGATGGCCCGACAGATGTAGATGACGACATCGTAGATGCCGATTTCGAAGATCTGGATGGCGAAAAACGCGGTTAAGCGGCCGAAATTTGTGGAATAGGCCGGTCTGCTTTTACGCAGGTCGGCCTGTTGCATTTAGAATAAAGGAGATTTCTCATGGCAAAACGCGATGTTTACGAGATTCTTGGCGTCGCCAAGAGTGCCTCGGCCGACGAAATCAAAAAGGCCTATCGCAAGAAGGCCAAAGAACTGCACCCCGACCGCAATACCGACAATCCCAAGGCCGAGGATGAATTCAAAGAGGTCAATGGGGCCTACGAGATCCTGAAAAGCGACGAGAAAAAAGCAGCCTACGACCGTTACGGCCATGCGGCCTTTGATGGTGGTATGGGCGGCGGTGGTCGCGGTCATCCCGGTGCCGGTGGTCAGGGCGATTTTTCAAGCGCATTTTCCGATGTGTTTGACGATTTGTTCGGCGATTTCATGGGCGGCCGTCAGGGTGGTGGTGGCGGCGGACGCCGTGCGTCCCGTGGCTCGGACCTGCGTTATAATTTGCGGGTTTCCCTCGAAGATGCCTTTGCCGGATTGCAAAAAACCATCAATGTGCCGACATCGGTTTCCTGTGATGAATGTGACGGATCGGGTGCCGCTGGCGGTGCCGAACCATCAACCTGCCCGACATGTTCCGGCATGGGCAAAGTGCGCGCGCAACAGGGGTTTTTCACCGTTGAACGCACCTGTCCGACCTGTTCGGGCCTTGGTCAGATCATTCAGAATCCGTGCAAATCCTGTCACGGTAATGGCCGCGTTGAAAAAGACCGCTCGTTGAGTGTGAACATTCCCGCCGGTGTCGAAACCGGCACCCGTATTCGTCTCGCTGGCGAAGGCGAGGCTGGAATGCGCGGCGGCCCTGCTGGTGATCTCTACATTTTCATTGAGGTTAATCCGCATAAATTGTTTGAACGCGAGGCCAACAACCTGTTCTGCAATGTGCCGGTCTCTATGGCCACGGCGGCGCTGGGCGGTGACATCGAAGTGCCGACCATTGATGGAGGGCGCTCACGGGTGAAAATCCCCGCCGGAAGCCAATCAGGTCGTCAAATGCGTCTGCGTGCCAAAGGTATGCCGGCCCTGCGTGGCGGCGGCCCTGGCGACATGTTTATCGAGCTGGCGGTTGAAACGCCGGTTAACCTAACCGGCAAACAAAAAGAGCTGTTGCGTGAATTTGAAGACCTCTCCGAGGAGAATAATCCGAATTCCCACAACTTCTTTAGCTCGGTCAAATCCTTCTGGGAATCGATGAAAAGCTAGGTCTGTAGAAATCTACATGATCTTATAACGGCACTGCAAATTTGCGGTGCCGTTTTTTGTGTGCTTCTACTGCCGGAAAATCCAAAACCCCTACCAACCGTGCGCGGTGTTAATCGCGCGAACGGCCACTCTGCGTATGCACGAAAGCCATACGTTATCCATACGTTGAACAAGTCTTTTGCTTTGTTCGTGATTCGAGAAGTTAACGCCCTAGTTTCCGCCGAAGTTTTTGGCCGATTGTTTGATTGCGTCATACTGACCAGAGGGGCGGAACCGCCACAAATAGCCCGGCAATACTGCGCCAAGCGCGACGGGTTCAATCCCGAGATCGGCGAATGATTTTGCGTCTTGCGAAACCACATTATCCACCCGCAATGCCTTGACCTGGTCGCGGGTAACAATGGTGTTCTTGAATATACCGAGCGAGATTTTCTGTGTGATATCAAGGGCAAAGCCCATAATTCTCCCCGCCCAGAACGGCAGGTTAATGACCAGACGACGCCGGTTAATGGTGTCGAGCACTTGTTCAATCAAGGCGTTCAACGTGCGCGTTTCCGGCCCGCCAAGTTCGTAAACGCCGCTCTCGGTTTCGCCCTCAACCGCCATCACAGCCGCCTGTGCCACATCATCCACAAAAACCGGCTGAAACAGGGTTTTTCCGCCAACCAACGGAAGAATCGGTCCCCAGCGCGTCATCGCCGCAAACCGGTTGAAAAACCCGTCTTCTGTGCCAAACATCACCGATGGCCGCAAGATTACGGCGCTTGGAAAGGTTTGCAAAACGGCCTCTTCACCCAAGGCTTTGCTACGTGAATATTCGCTTTTGCTATTTTTGTCGGCCCCGATTGCAGACACATGAACAAGGCGCGAAACACCCATTTCCGCGGCGATCCGCGCGACCCTGCCAGCGCCCTCATGTTGCACCGCATCAAAGCTGTTCTTTCCGGAAATATCGAATGTTCCCACACAGTTAACCACTGCGTCGGCCCCTTGCATCATGTCGCGCACCGAGGTGTCATTGCGGATATTGCACAGCACCGGTTCGACCTGCCCAACGGCGCCATATGGCTTTACGTGCATCGCCTCGTTGGGGTGGCGCACCGCAACCCGTATCCGCCAGCCCTGACGTGCAAGACGGCGTGCAATGTAACGGCCAAGAAAGCCCGACCCACCAAATATTGTGACAATTTTCGACATGAGCAGACCTCCAAATACTGTTTTCTACATCTGTCCTACTCTTACTGGAAACCATGGACAAGTTGTTATCCAAAAAAGGAAAATTTGGATGGAATCGACATTGACACAGCCAAGACGCAGGTCTAGACGCGTGCAACGACACTTGGCCCAGGTGGCGGAATGGTAGACGCGCTAGCTTCAGGTGCTAGTATTCGCAAGGATGTGGAGGTTCGAGTCCTCTCCTGGGCACCACAGACCTTTCGTTTGAAAGGCCAACCTTCTCTAGGTAAAATTACTGGGCGGCAGTCGTTTCACAGAAACGATGAGAGCATCCGGCGTTTGAAGTTTGTCTGCAACGGTGCACCAAAATTCCCCTACTATCGTTATGTTTCAATACGTTATGTTTGAAAAACATCTACACATTCATCGGATCAAATTGCGGAATATTAACTTGCCAGAATAACGGTATCGAACTTTGCTTTATTCTCAGGGGCCATAACGGCCTCAGCGTCGCCTGAGATGTTGCACAGGTTCCACTGCTCCGGCACCACGATGATGGTTTGCTTGATGCCTTGGTTGTGCGGCATTATCCAATGCGATGAACACCAGTGCCCGTGATTTACCCAACGCCGGAGGAGGTTTATCAGCAGGTATTGCTCCCCCCGTCGTTCATACGCCGGCTCTTGCACCGTCTGCATCCTGAACTGGTCTTGTTGGGGATCTATGCAACAAGACCCTGCCCAACTACGTTCTTAGATTGGGCTCTGAATGCCACCAAGAATAGCAACAAGAGCCCAATCTTTTAAACCGCAGCCTGAGCTGCCAACGCTCCGGCAATGCGAAATAACCTTACAATCAGTTTGTGAGATACATAAGATCGCCATCAATGGTATAGGTCCAGGGCATATCGGAATTTTTCCAGCCGTTGACCACACGCTGCCCCTTGTGTTCCCCGGTCTCGGCCTTGTCACCTTCGTAGCCGTGAACCACCGTATATACCTTTGTGTAGCCATTTTCCGCCAGCAGGTTGACTGCGGCCGCCGAACGGTCACCAGAGCGACAGATCAGGATAATGGTGTCATCCTTGGTCAGGCCCTTGTCTTTCAGCACCCTGTCCATATCGGCGACAAAATTCTCGTTGTTTCTTCTGTTATAGCGGTGCTTTTTCGCATTCCAGCCGGTGCTGTCCATAAAGACCCACGGCACAAGTGCGTCCATGACCGTGGTGGCCCCCAGATAGTTCACTTCCGAAGGTGTCCGCACATCGACAAATAGCGTTTTATCCATGTGATCCATGACATATTGATAGGCCATTGGCGACGTCATATAGAGACCCAGAGTGGTTTGCTTTCTCTCGGGGAGAGTTGACCAGTCTTCGCCGGCTTGAAGCGGCGCGGCGAGGGACAGGATAAGGCCCAACCCCATTGTGGCTTTCAGCGCTTTTGACATAATGTTCATCGTAATAATCCTTTTCGGTTTCAGGTGGTGTTTTCAAGATCGGGTGAATTCGACCCGTGGAATGGCGCGGCATGAAACATGTTCCTTGCCAAACCAGTTTTCATCGGTCGGCTCATAATAAAGCAGTTGCGCCCGGTCGAAGGGCGGGATGAAGAAATCAAGCATCCGGCATTCATTGCTAACCGACCGAAGCGCATGGATATTGCCGTTATCCGGCGTGATTGTTGCCGTGTCACCGGGGCGTAATATCTGCCGGGCAACAAGCCTCAGTTCTGCCTTGCCGGGTTTGTGAATATCTTCACCAAGGCGCTCAAACTGCCAGACTTCGGTTTCACCGCTTATGACACGAACCATTCCTGTCGCACCGGGGTGATCGTGAAGCGGGATCATCTGTGTCTGGTCAATATTAAGGATGCCACCATCAAGCCGCCCCGATTTGACAAGGCGTTGCCACAACCAGAACAGATTGCCGCTTTCATATGAATTGCTGACAGCCTGTTCAAATGACGGCGCGTTGATATCCAGCCTCGTGATCAACCCCAACCCTTGACGCTCCATTGCGCTCTGGTCTGTTTCACCCCGGACAAAGCGGTTTGACAGCGCCTTCATACGCATGACAAATTCGGGCCAGTCGATTTTGTCACTGGCGGCAACAGGGCTCGCAAAAGCAGCCTGTTTTGCCAATAAGGTGCTGGCACAAACAAGCCCCGCAACAAGATGGCGACGATCAATCATGATGTGGCCCCCCCGATTGTTGCAGCATCGGATTTTGCGGGATTTGGCTCTCCTTGCAGGGCAATGGCCGGGCCACTGTTTTCAGGTCGGCTAAAATATTCGATGGCCAGATCGTCATTATTGGTGGTGGCCATTTTTCTGAACGAGAAACCTGTCAATTTCAGACCGCGCTGGATGCTCCAATACAGCAGGCCGGCAATGAGGATGCCATAGGCAAGACCTGTGAGCAATTGAATGGTTGGGTCATAGCCGAAAATATCGGTGACGTGCTTGACCTTGGTGATCGTTGTTTCGTGGATCAGGTCTTCCCAGAAGTCTTGATAAAGCGTGTAAGGCAGATAGCCGAGCAGAAAACCGGGAAAGGCAACAACCGCCGTCATATACCCCAAACCAAGGCGCATATAGGTGCGGATTTCACAGCCGATCATGGCCACGGACCCGAACCCCTGACAGGCGGCGCCCAGCAGCAATATCCAGTTGGGGTTCATCCCCAGAGGCAGTTTGATATCGAAGAACTGCCAGCCGATCATGATCGCCACCCAGAGCATGAAAATATTTATGAACATGGCGGTAAAGGGTGACATGGAGCGAAACAAAAAGCGGGTTGATGCGGGGATGTGCCATTGCTTTTCAAAGAAGTTTTCATCCCTGTTGACCCCCATGGAAATTTCCGGGGTCATAAAGGCGCATTCGGTGCCAAAACCGGTTTTTGCCATGCCGACACCGGCAATAAGGCCAATCAACAAGAACCAGATGATTAACCCCCAGCCAATCGTTTTGAGCGAATATGCCCAGCCAAAAAGACCATCCTCGGTGCCATACATAAATGAGCCAAGAATGGCGTTCATGAAAAACAGTGCCATGAAAACAAGTATGGAAATACGGAGCCAATCGCGGTTGGGGGCATAATCTTTGGCGGCTTCGCTGGCCCAACCATCAATAGACATCTTGCCGCCGTGCTTGGCGCCATATTCTGCGGTTGCGCGGTTCTCCTGCCCCTTGAATACATGACCAATCTTCAACTTGGCCATAAGATAGAAGGTGGCAAAACCGCTGGGCATGATGACGGTAAGATACAGCAAAGAGGCGGTGGACATGGATGCGATTCCACCCAGAAAGTGATGCGTGGTGCAGCCATGCGCCAACCGGGTGCCAAAACTGAAAACAAAGCCGCCAACAAAGGCCAACATCAACTCGCGACGCGGGAATTTAACCCAGCCGCGCGATTCCCTTTCTGCCCGGGCCACCAGCCATGCCCCGATCAAAACCCCGATGATGATCCAGTGCACATTGGGGTCATAGGCCTTTGACCACCAGTGCATGCCATCAACACCCAACGTATTTGCAACGGTTCGCTCGGCAGCAGAGGTCATCTCGACTAGCCCAGTGGTCAGGCCAATAGGCCTTCCAAGGGCGACATAATTCATTATCTCGGCAGTGCCTACAAAGATGCCGCTGATCCAAAAGGGCCATTGTCTACGCAAACTTAACATTCTGTCTCTCCTGCGATGCTGTTTTTCTGGCAACTACGTTCCCGGTATTCGTTTGCCATCGGGTGTATTTTCAACCGAAGGATTAGCCGCAGCCGCCTTCTTCCGAGATTCTGATCGTGAGCATTTCAAACTTCCGCCAAGCATCTTCGTTGGTCACTTCAAGTTTGATAGCGTTGCGATATGCTTCTTGGGCAAGCGACAGTTTGCGCCTTTTGGTCAGCTGGTCGCCCTTGCTCATACAGTCCTCGACCGAGGAACATTCCACACTAAAATCCTTTGCCTGAACCAGAGCCGGAGCCGCAAACTGGGCGGTGAGCATCGTCAGGGACAAAAGCGCGATTGTAGGGATTTTTGACATAATCATACCTCGTTTTCTAAAGAAAAATCTGTGGCCTGATATACCCATCCCCATGGGAGAGCGCTGCTACCTAGGTCACAGCAATCATTTTATTAAAATTCTGTTCTTCTTTGGCTTTCGAAGGCCTCATAGCTATAGGCGTAAACCTGTGCTATCACTTCCCAGTGTTTCATTCAGCTTGGATAAGGTTGCCCCTATGCCCTCAAACAGCGTGTCAAAGGACGAACGGCAACTCGCCCTGAAACACTCGGATCTGTTCGGTGGCCTGAGTGATGCGACGTTGCGGGAAATTGTTCAACACACCACCCTTGCCACCTGGCGAAAGGGGCGGAGTGTTGCAGCAGAAGATGTTCGGGCTGATCTGCACTTCATTATTTCGGGGCGCGTGAAAGTTTTCCAGATAAACGAGGAAACAGGCCGGGCTGTTACATTATCCCTCCTTGGTCCCGGTGATATTTTTGACATCCTATACCTTTTGGATGGCAAGCCGAGCAATGTCCTGTTCGAGGCAAGCGACGATGTTGCGTTGTTAACAATGCCGATGGGTGCCGCGCACCGCTGGATCACGCAACACCCCGCGTTTAATCGGGTATTCCTGCCGTATATCGGCAAAGCTATGCGTGCGCTGGAAGATTTGTCCGGCGATTTGGCCCTTTATGATACGGAAACCCGGCTGGCTCATCTCATTGTTCGCCATCTCGATGGGGAAACGCATAACTCCCTATCGCTGATCCACGACATGTCGCACGAATCTCTGGCCGAAATGATCGGCTCTGTGCGTACTGTCGTTAATCGCCAACTCCAGAACTGGCGTAAACAAGGCATCATTTCTATGCATAACGGGCACATAACACTCAGAAGTCTGGAAGTTCTGCTTGAGAAAACCAATAGCTGCATTTCCAACCGCAAGCCCTAAATTACCAATTTAATCTACTCACCTGTGACCCAGGTAGCAGCCAGCCGATTTGCAGCTCTGCTAGAATCGTCGTGTCGGGTGGTCAGGTTGGGGCAGATATTCTCTGACTGTCCCCGAAGTTTGCAAACGAGATGGATTTCTTGAAATTGGAGAGCAATCATGACGACACGGAAAAAAATAGCCGAGGATGTCAGTAAAATCATCGCCGACAGCAAGGATGCAAGCAACGATATATCGGCCTATGTCAGGCATGAATTTACAGCGGCTCTTGAGCTGAGCCGCAAGACTGGAAGCTCCATCAAGGAGACTGTGCACAGTATGCTTGATGGCATTGGAAGTGCTGTTGTCGCGGCAAATCTTGAGAGCGATGAGTTGCTCCAGAAGGCTGCGGATATGATGAGTGAAACAACCCACGCATCAACGGAAGGAGTGCTGAAAGCGGCGCACTCAACCACCGATGCGGCCAAGGGGGCATTGGATGCCGCTTTGGAACACTCCAAGGGCAGCATTGCGAAAGTCGAGGCCAGCACCAAGCAGGCAGTCGAGAAATCGTATGTGGATTTGAAGGAAAAAACACGAACCGAGTTAAACCATCTGGAGGCTGTAAGTGAGGCAATCTACGAATATTCGCGTGAAAAAACCCAAGGTTTAGGTGAAGCAACTCGCCCTAAATTGAAGGCAGCCGCGCAAAAGAGCCGGGAATACCTTGAAGCCACTGAAAAGAGCGCTGCAAAGCATAACAAAGAACTGCTGCGTCATGGCAGGATCGAGGTGGCCGAATGGTTGAAAAAAATGGCTGAAAAGGTGGACCCGGAAAATAGCGGCGAGAGTTAGGCCAAATCACGCTCCCTCGCCTAAGCTAACAAAAAGGAACGAGTCATGCTTGAAAAAAACAGTTGTGTCGCAGTTTACAAAACCCACACTGAAGCCGAAGCCGCCATCAAGGAGCTACAAAAGGCCGGCTTTGATATGATGAAGCTTTCTATCGTTGGTAAGGGCTATCATTCGGAAGAGCATGCTATCGGGTTCTACAACGCGGGTGACCGGATCAAGTTTTGGGGCAAACAGAGCGCATTCTGGGGGGGGCTGTGGGGTGTGTTCGTTGGTGCTGCCTTCTTCTGGGTTCCGGGCTTTGGCCCTCTGGCTGTTGCCGGGCCTTTGGTCGGGGCCATCACATCTGGATTAGGTAGCGCTGCTATCACCGGAGGTCTGGGGGTGCTGGGAGCCGCGCTCTATAGTATAGGCATCCCCAAAGATAGTATTGTGAACTATGAAACCGCTCTTAAGGTGGATAAATTCCTGCTTATTGCCCATGGCACCGAAGCAGAAGTAAGACAGGCCAGCGAGGCACTGAAAATGGATGCAGATGTCGTGCTTCATCTAAGCTAAAGCGTTTCGCGTTCAATTTTGATCACGCATTGAGTGTGAAACGCCCGCGACACTGATCGGGCGCACGCTTTGCCTGCATTCCCTGATTCAAATGCAAGGCAAAGCGCATTAATGGAGGGCAAGTGATGAATACTGATGAAGCTAACAAGGTAAACATTGATCCCGTAGAAAAGCCGCAGGGATTCAAAACCATTATGCTTGTCCTCTCGCTCATGCTGCCTGTGACTGGGTTAGCGCTGACCTATTTCTATCCCGTCAACAGCTATCAATACTGGGTCGGTCTGGCGCTGGTGGCCTCTATGGGCATTGCTGCGTATTATGCCTCTCATGCGCATCGCATGGGGTTTTTTGAAGAAATTATTCTGGTTCTCGCTTTCTTTCTGTCCCTGATCGGGATTGGGCTGACAAATTATTCACCGACAAACAGCGTTCGGTTTTGGATGGCTATGACGGTATTTTTGGCCATAGCAGCGGTTGTTATCGGGGCGGTGAAAAATGTTGGGCGCAAGGATGTTGGAATAGATACGGTTGTTACTCAGGTTTTCCATTGGGGGGCGACGCTGCTTGCGGTCCTTGGCATCTTTCTATTGCTTAAGGCCGGTCGCCTTAATTACGATAACACCGGACTTGTTTTGCTTCTCATTATCGGATTGTCCACTTTTCTCGATGGCTACCGTATTTCGTGGCGGTTTTCGTTGATAGGGATACTGGTCGGCGGCACCTCTATCCTCGCGGCCTATGTCGAGCAATTTATCTGGCCGGTTATTCTGTTGGCACTCGTCCTGTTGGTTATTGCCATTTTATGGGAGGGGTACCGGCATCGGCAGGCTCGAAGAACGGATGGCTGACCCAGGAAAAGTGGTTTACTTGGGCGCACGCATTCCGACCGTCCGGCCCGTATAGAAGCGCAAAATAATCTCGATGGTTAGCGACAGAGCAAAAAAACCACCGATCCAAACCAGAAGCATTGGTGATTTTTGGCCAAGATAAATACCGGAAAGCACAATTGCGAACAGATTGACCAACACCGCAAGCACGATAAGCCACACAACAGCACCGGTTTCGCGCAAAAGTCTCAAGTGTCCGATATGAACCGTCATATGGATGATCAGCGTGGAAATGGCCCCGATGGCGGCGATCTGCGACAGATCAAAAAACACAGCCAGCAGAATAATGATCACAGAGCTGATAACCAGACCTTCCCGACTATGACCAATGGGTTTGCCAAAAAAAGCAGGAAGGTTGCCATATTTCGCCAGTTGATAGGTCACGTTGGTTGCTGCGTAAAGGCTGGCATTGATGGCGCTGGAGGTCGATAGAAGTGCTGCTAGAGATATGATAATAAAACCCGTTTGACCAAAGATGGGCTTTGCGGCTTCGGCTAGGGCAAAATCCTTGGCTGCGATGACCTCGTCTGTGGTAAGATTGCCGAATACCGCCAATGATACCGCCACATACAGGATCATCACCAGAATAATGGCCGTCATAATGGCCCGCGGCAAGGTGCGCGCCGGATCTTCCATATCTTCGGCGGCGTTGGTGATGACGCGAAACCCCTCATAGGCGAAAAATGTAATCGCCAGACTGAAGAAAACGGTTGAAACCGGTGGATAATCTGCCGGCGACAAACGGCTCGGGTCCATATAGATGATCCCGGCAATGGCAAAGACCACCAAAACCCCCATCTTGACGGCCACAACCAGATTTTCCGCCCGTGCCATAGAACGGGCGCCGTTCAGGTTGACCAGCATAAAGGCAAGCACAACGGCAGCCGCAAATATTTCAACCAGTATGCCGGGCAATCCAGCCGGTAACAAAGCATAGGCGTATGCGCCGAATGTTCTGGCGATCAGGGAAATAGAGATGACCGAGGAGAGATACATCATGACGCTCATGGAGCCGGAAAACAGCCCCTTGCCATACCCGCGCACAAGATACTCGACCAGCCCGCCAGCCGAAGGGTAGCGCGCCCCGAGCCGCCCCATTGAATAGCCACTCAGTAGCGCAATAAAACCACCCGCGACAAAGGATAGCCAGACTGCGGAAGAGGCAATAGCCCCTGCCTGACCAAGGAGTGCGAATATGCCCGCCCCGACCATGGCCCCGATACCCATGGCCACAGCCGACCAGAACCCAACGGTATTACCAGATTTATGCATCAGACATCTCCCTTGGAGGTGTTATCTATTTTATGGAATTCGGGAGGTGATAATATCATGTTTGAGTAGCACCTGTTTGGCCAGAGATTTGGCGCGGGAGAGCAAGATATAATATGCCCCATCTGCAATAGCGAGCCACTAGAAATGATCTTTTGTT
>Ga0256834_1000847_pt1 | contig 21644 bp, 22 predicted proteins | sample 4281140metaG_FD_190536 | JGI IMG/M metagenome (GOLD analysis project Ga0256834, IMG submission 190536) | Hydrothermal vent microbial communities from East Pacific Rise, Pacific Ocean - 4281-140 | ecosystem: Environmental > Aquatic > Marine > Hydrothermal vents | place: Pacific Ocean: East...
AATTTGATTATGCCTGAATTTACGCTGGAATTTGCTCATAATCCCAGCCATTTTTGACCTTGCAAGTATGCAAGTTGATTAGCTGCGGATTTTAGGAAAACAAAAAGCCTAATCTATGGACGATAGGATAAAGAAATACATTTTAGACATTGAAGAGTCAGTTATTTCGATTGAAGGTTTTCTAGGAGAAACCAGAGATTTTAAAGTTTACGAAAGCAATAGGATGCTAAAACGTGCGGTGGAACGTGAGTTTGAAATAATAGGAGAAGCAATGAATAGAATAGGAAAAATCGATTCTAAAATTGAAATTTCTAGTAAAAACAAAATAATAAGCATGCGAAACCGAGTAATACATGGATACGATAAAATTGATGACGAAATTATTTGGGGCACCATCATAAGACACCTGCCAATTTTAAAAAAGGAAGTGAATGCCTTAAGGACACCTCTATTAAAGTTTTTTAATACCAATAACTTGGTTTGATACAATTTCTATTCCTTCGTCAAAGCTGCGAGGAGCATAACCCAGCTCCTTTACCGCTTTATCAATAATAAATCCTGTTTTGGCAGGCCGTTTGGCAGGCTGACTGAACGTAGAAGAGTCTACTCTTGAAATGAGGCTTCCATCCAAATCAAAATAGTCTCGCACTTTAATGGCCATATCGTAAGGGGTTAGCATATCTTTTCCGGAAATATTATAAATTCCTGTGGCCTGCTGTTCTACAATTAAATAACAACCCATGGCCAAATCTTCAGCTAGGGTGGGCGTTCGCCACTGGTCGTCCACTACATTAATAGCTTTGCCTGTTTCGAGGCTGTTTTTTACCCACAAAATAATATTAGAACGACTCATATCAGAAACTACCCCATACACCAACACCGTGCGAGCCATTGCCCATTTTAAATTCGAATTAAGAATAATCTTCTCAGCAGCCAATTTCCCTTCTCCGTAATAATTTACAGGAGCAGGAGTTTCTTCTTCGGTTAAAGGGCCTTTTAAGCCATCAAAAATAAAGTCGGTAGAAAGGTGAAGTAAGTAAGAGTTTTGGGCTTCGCAAGCCTCTACTAAATACTGTACAGAATTCACATTGGCATTCCATCCAGCTTCTTTTTCGAGTTCACATTGGTCCACATTGGTCATGGCGGCTGTGTTAATAACCGCATCGGGTTGGTACTTGGCAAAAGCAAAAATAACATCCTCTTTATTAGTGATATCCAAGGGCTGATAGGTGTAGCCTTCTTTTATAGGCAGCCTGTTTTCGCCTCTTGCAGTGGCAATAAGCTCGTGCTCTCCCTTACTAAGTATTAGTTCTACTAATTTTTGACCAAGTAGGCCATTCGCTCCTGTGAGTAGTATTTTCATGTATTCATTTGACAGCAACAAAGACTCTAAGGCTGAAAGTTTCACTAAAATTTCTTTGTGATTCTTTGAGACTTGCTGCCTTAGTGGCAATACTTTAATTATTTATTCTTCAACTTTTAAAACAGGATATTCATACCCATATTTTGCTGTAACTTCAGCTTTAGGCATTTCAATGATTTCCATGGTCATAAAAATATCTTCTATAGGTTTGTCTGCAACACCTGTTTGAACGGCAGCAATTTTATCAACCACTTCAATGCCTTCTACTACCTGTCCAAAAACAGTATATTCAAAATCTAACGGAGGGTAGCCTCCAACCGTAGTATAAACAGCTATTTGCTCGGGTGTAGATTCTTTGTCCAAATCCAAGTCGGTATAGGCTGAAATCTCTTCTTTTAAATCGATTAGAATTTGTTGAAGTTCGCTCATCCTACCTTGTTCTTGCATTAACAAAAGGGTATCACGTAAGGGTAAATTGGTTTCACTTTGGAGATATTGCCCAGCTGCATAATTTAACTTGGCTAAATCAGTATACATTTCTTTTTCTGAGTACATACGCCCATGCACAATGTAAAACTGGGTACTGCTTTTTCGTTCTGGGTTTACGTTATCGGGTTGCCTTGCTGCTGCTAATGCTCCTTTAGCGTGCAGATGGTGTGTGCTAAATTCTGCAGGAATTAATCGTTTGCTTTCATTTGCAAAGCCAGGTTTAGAAGCCACATCTCCTCCTTGAATCATAAAATTATTCATCACTCGATGAAAGGTAGTGCTGTCGTACATGCCCTCTTTGGCCATTGATAAAAAGCTCTGTTTGTGCTTGGGCGTATCTTCAAATAATAGCACGGTTATGTCTCCAAGGCTGGTATGGATTTTCACTAACGAATCCATATTTTTATCACGCTCTGAACAATTTACCACAATGAATGCAAGAGCTATAAAAAGAAACTTAATAGGTGTACGCATATACTTTTTGAATTTTCTTTTTCGACATCTTTTTAATCGTAACAGTCATCTTAATATCCTTTAACGGCTTATTACGCCTGTCCTTTTTTTGCTCAGCAATTTTCTCTACTACTTCAATACCTTTAATCACTTCTCCGAAAACAGTATAATTACCATCCAATGAATGATACCCTTCTTTATTTTCTACAATGTAAAATTGAGAGCCACTAGATGCTTTTTCCGGATTCGACCGATCAGGCTCTCTGGCTGCTGCAACCACGCCTTGTTTATGTGTTAATTCTTTCACAAACTCGGCTGGCACCGAGTAGTCGGGTCCGCCAAGTCCATCGTTTGTTTTATCATCGTCTTTGGTGTTGGGGTCTCCTCCTTGTATCATAAAATTATCTATAATTCTATGAAATGTGGTGCCATCGTAATATCCTTCTTCTGCCAGTTTTAGAAAATTAGCTTTGTGCTTTGGGGTTTTATCATAAAGGAGCAAGGATATATCACCAAAGCTAGTATGAATTATTACTACTTGATCTTTGCCTGCCGGCCGGTCAGGCGGGCCTTTTGGGCCTCCTCCTAAAAAGAGGGTAATCATTAATGTGATAATGGATAAATTCATTTTTTCATAAACACTTTAGAAATATTGATTGATAAATTCATAAATAGCAATTTGCTGTTGGCATTTCTTTCTACATGGTAGGCCGCATCTGAAATTAATGCCGATAATTTTTGAAATTGATCAGTTGAAATGGCTTTGCCAAAATTGGAGGCAAATGATTTTTCATCACCCTCAACCCGAAATAATTTGTCTTGTGTGGTGCTTAACGACACTAAAGCTTCTCTTAATATTGAAAGCCCATATTTTAAAAATGTGCTTTGTGCCGCCTTGTTCAGCTTGGCAAACTCATCTGATTGATCAACTAGTTGCCCCATTTGCCTTTGATGGCAATTCCGCATCCAGTCCTTGAAAAAATTAAAATTATCAGTTTCTACCTGAGCTGATAAATATAGGGCTGTTCGTAAGGAGCCATCAGCTAAATGTGCCAATTGCTTTGCTCTCGAAGACTCAACACCGTGTGCAGAAGTTAACACTTCGCTTAGCTCTTGATCGGTAAACGAAGGAATGTTTAGCCGTTGTGTTCTTGAAATTATGGTAGTAAGTAAGGTGTCTGGTTGTTCGGAAACTAATAGAAAAAGTGAATTGTCCGGTGGCTCTTCCAACACTTTTAAAATACCATTGGCGGCATTTTTGTGCATTAACTCTGGGTGCCAAATAATCATTATTTTAAATTTTCCTTCAAATGCTTTAAGCGATAAATCATTAATAATGGTTGTTTTCTCTTTAGTGCTTATAAGTGCTTGCTTTCCTTCTCCTCCATAAATTTCTGACCAATCTTGTAGGTTTCCATAAGGGGTGGTTAATAAAAAATTCCGCCATTCTTTTAAAAACAATTGGCTTTTGGCATCTTTTGCTAACACATTTTTTGTGCCACTTACCGGAAAAATAAAGTGTACATCAGGATGAACAAATTTTTGGTTTTTACTACAGGCTCCACACTGCCCACAGGCATCTTCTTCCGTAGGGTTTTCACAATTTAAGAAGGTGGCATAGGCCAAGGCCATGGAGAGGGCAGGCGAGCCGGGCATACCTGCAAATAGCTGTGCGTGTGCCACGTGGTTACTCTTAACCGCAGACCTTAATAAGGACTTGGTGGTCTCTAAACCGTGTATATCTTTAAATCGCATCTTTTAGTTTTCCCAAGTTCTATATTGTGCTTCCAGCTCAAATACGGCTGAAAGAATTTCTTTTTCTATATCATTAAAATTTCCATGCCTTCTTCGCATAGATACTTCCGCCATTTTATATGCCTTAGGTAGCTTAAATGTAGTAAAACCAGAAGGGCCTCCCCAGGCAAAAGAAGGTATAAATGTACGAGGAAATCCGGCACCAAAAATATTGGCAGCCACGCCTACAATTGTGCCTGTATTAAACATGGTGTTGATTCCACATTTTGAGTGATCCCCCATCATTAGTCCACAAAATTGCTCTCCTGTGTTTAGAAAACCCCCTTTATCATAATCCCACACTTTTATAAGGTCATAATTATTTTTGAGGTTAGAAGTGTTTGTGTCGGCTCCAATATTACACCATTCTCCAATCACAGAGTTTCCTAAAAAGCCATCGTGCCCCTTATTACTGAAGCCAAAAATAATTGAATTACTCACTTCTCCACCCACCTTGCTCCAAGGCCCAATAGTGATATCGCCACGCATTCGCGCATTGGTATTAACGGTAGAATTATGGCAAATGGCAAATGGCCCTCTAATAATTGCTCCTTCTTCTATGGAAGCTTCTTTGCCAATGTAAATGGGGCCGTTTTCAGCATTTAAAGTAGCATCTTTAATAGTTGCTCCTTCTTCTATAAAGATATTTTCTTGGTTATAAATCCTTGTATAAGGGTCGTTAATAGGTTGGCTCTTTCTTCCCTTCGTAATCAATTCATAATCTACTCGTATTTGAGCCCCATTCTGCTTAAAGATATGCCAGTTTTGAGTAATTAATGTTACTTCTCTGTCAAACTCAACTTCTTCACAGCTTTCTCCAATGAGTTTGTACTCTGTTTCGCCTTCCAACGAAGCCAGTAAAACACCTTCTTTTACTAATTTTTGATTAGGCTTTAGGTGTTGAATGGCCTTTATTACAGGCTCATCAGGACAAAGATTGCCAGAAATGTAGAGGTTTTGATCTTCAAAGTTTGCGCTAAACTTTTTCGAGAGGTATTCTTCTGTTAAATATGAGACATCAGAATTTAAGTGCTTTCTCCACTTATCAGCAATGGTTAATATACCTACACGTATTTCTGCTGCCGGTCTGGTAAATGTAAACGGCAGCAGCTTTCTTCGAGCTGTGATTGAATCAAAAAGGATTAGGTTCATAGCAGCAAAAATAAAAAAGTCTCCATCCGCTAGCTAGCGGATGGAGACTTTTTATCAATCGATAAAATCGACTGATTATTTTTTCTTGTAACGGGTATTGAATTTCTCAACTCTACCAGCTGTATCTAAGAATATTTTCTTGCCAGTGTAGAAAGGGTGCGAAGCAGAAGTAACTTCCACTTTAATTAATGGGTATTCGTTTCCGTCTTCCCATTTAATTGTTTCGTCAGAACCCATGGTAGATTTAGTTAAAAAAGCAAACTCACTTTGTAAATCTTGGAAAACTACTGGCTTGTATTCTGGGTGTATTTCCTTTTTCATTATATATAAATATTTTCGTCTGTTCTTAATTTCGGAGCACAAAGTTAGAGAATTTCATTCTTTGTTCAAATATTTTCTGCTTAATTTGAGGTATAAATTATTGTTTTTCAAACATTAGTAGAAAATTTTGACCAAAAAAGCTTTTTTTTTCATTCTTTGCTGGGTTATAGCATCCCAAATTTCTTTTGCACAGAGTACAAATATCCCTCTAAACAAGGATACCTACCACTTAATTGATCGGCTGGAAATTTTAAGTGGGGACTTAGCGCCCAACCACCATAGTGCTGTAAAACCCTATATCCGCAAGGCCATTGGGCAATTTACAGATTCTATTCAACGCCAAAATCTAAAAGGTTCAAGGCAGGACGACTTTAATCTGGAATATTTGCGAAACGATAACTGGGAGTGGGTGGATAGTAGTACGAACGTAAGCAAAAAGGCTTTTTTAAAAACATTTTACAAAAACAAATCAGACTTTTTGTATGGAGCAGACAAAAAGGAGGCAATACAGTTTCATATTAGCCCTGTTTTATACCTAAGTTATGGAGGGGAGTCTGCTCAAGCAGAATACACCTATATTAATACACGAGGTCTGCAACTAAGAGGAATGATTGATGGGAAAGTAGGATTTTATGCTTTTATGAGTGAGAATCAGGCGCGTTTTCCTGTATATGTGCAAGACTTTGTAAAACAAAACAGAGTGATACCAAATGAAGGGTTTTGGAAAAGATTTGGCACCAATGGGTACGATTTTTTTAATGCTATTGGTTATATTAGTTTTAATGCCACCAAACATATCAACTTTCAGTTTGGGCACGATAGGCAGTTTATAGGCGATGGGCATCGCTCCATGCTAATGTCGGATTTTAGTCCGCCTGCATTGTTTTTAAAAATTAATACCCAAGTAGGAAATTTTAATTACACCAATTTGTTCACCCAAGTATTTGCAGATGCGTATGGAAACTCAGGCGGATCGATAGGAAATTCGCAATTTCCTAAAAAATATTTAGTAGCACATAGGCTTGGGATTAACATTGGCAAACATATAAACCTTGGTGTGTTCGAATCAGTTGTTTTTGGGAGGGAAGACTCTTTGGGTAATAATCATTTTGAGCTTGGTTATTTAAATCCAATTATTTTTTATCGGGCATTGGAGCAGCAAAACGGCAGTTTAGATAATGCATTGATTGGCTTTGATGCCAAATGGAATTTCTGGAAGCATTTCTCCATGTATGGTCAATTTATTTTTGATGAATTTAAAATTAGTGAGCTAACAGCAGATACAGGTTGGTGGGCCAATAAGTTTGGGTATCAATTAGGGTTAAAGTATATTGATGTTGCTAACATTAAAAACCTTGATTTACAAATAGAATATAATTCGGCACGACCTTACACCTATACCCACTCTACAATTTACTCCAATTACTCCAATTATAACCAAGCTATGGCTCACCCTTTGGGAGCTAATTTTAAAGAATCCATTGCTATTATTAGGTATCAGCCTATTCCTAAACTTAGCCTTACAGGCAAGCTAATTTATGCTAAATATGGGCTTGATGACACCAACGAAAACTGGGGGAAAGATATTTTAAAAGATTATAACACACGTGAGCAAAACTATGGCAACTTTACAGGCCAAGGTATTGCCAGTTCGCTAATGTTTGTTGATGTTACAGCTACCTATCAAATTAAGCATAATACGTTCTTCGATTTTAAGCTTATTTCCAGAGAGCAAAAAAGCGATGACCCAACGCTGGCAAATAAATCCACCATTTATTCATTTGCATTTCGATGGAACATCGCTCAGAGGTTGCAAGAGTTTTAATCAATTAAATTTTAGTTAGCATACCGGTAAAATTGCCTTTAACTTTTTTGATCTCTAAAGAACCCATTGTATCTTTTTCAACAATTAAATCAAAGTCTATAGTGTAGATATCTCCATCGATGTTTACAATCACTTCACCAGAAGTACCACCATAAGCTTCTTTATTTGTCATACCAACTGGATCATACTCAACTAAGATTAAATTGCGCGCATAACTATCAGGAGTTCGATTAGGAAAATCACTAAAGCTATAAGTGCCTGACAAGAGATTATTGGAAGTTATGAAGAATTCGAAAGAAATAAATTCTCCATTACCATTAAAACTGCTAGATACATAATCAATGCCTTTTGTCAAAACTAGTGAGGCATAAAACCCAGAATTGTCTTCAAACTCTTCAAGTAACCCTTTACTTAATGAATACTCCACACTATCAATTGTAAAGTAGTTGGTCTTCAATTCAGGTTCTTTTTCCGTATTATTACACCCTACTAAGCCTATAGTTAGCATTAGTAGTAAAATCATGTTTTTTTTCATTTTTTATTGACAAAACTAATAAAAAAAGGCTAACTAAAATCCTTAGATTATTGAGATTAAAGAGGGTTCCTCTTTTGATTACATCCCAACAGGGAAATTCAAATGATTAATCATAGTGGTGTTTGTAATCTATTAGTTATTTTTTACATTATTTGAACAAAAATATATAAGCTGATGATTTTAATTTGCTTTTGTACTGATGAAATATAAGGATGCTATTGACCAAACTGAAATACTATTGTAGCAAAAGGGAGACAAACTCCAATCAACTAAACCACAATGTATTTTAGATGCAAAGCTTATTTCCAGAGAACAAAAAGACGATGATCCAACCTTTGCTAAATAAATCCACCATTTATTCATTTGCATTTCGATGGAACATCGCTCAGAGGTTGCAGGAATTTTAACCAATTAAGCTAGTTTTGTGCTCTTGTTAAATATATGAATACATACCTCAGAATTATTTCTTATGCCAAAGGCCTTGGCTGGTATATACCGCAATATGTAGTATCGGTAATATTATATTCCTTTTTTAGTGTATTTAATATTGCCTTAATGGCTCCTATGTTCGAGGTGCTATTTCAGCAAAACACCTCGGTAGTGACTCCATTAAGTGTTCCAGAATACAGCTTTGATATTAATTATTTAATTGATTTATTTAATTACTATTCGTATCAAATTATGATTCTCCATGGCAAGATGGGTGTTTTAAAATTTGTTGGCTTAACTCTTGTAATAGCTGCTTTTTTTTCCAATATTTTTAGATACATAACTACCGTACTCTTAGCAATTATGAGGAATAGGGTAATTCAAGGAATAAGGGTTGATGTTTTTGATAAAGTAACAGGGTTAGACATTGGTTACTTTACCAATGAACGTAAAGGAGATATTATGTCTCGGATTACAAATGATGTGCAGCAAGTTGAACATACGGTTCAAGACTCTTTAAAAGTAGTATTCCAAGAACCAATACATCTCATTTTTTACTTCATTGCTTTATATACAATCTCGCCTATTTTAATGCTTTATACATTAATTCTCTTGCCTCTTTCGGGTGGATTAATTGCAGCCATAGCCAAATGGCTAAAAAAGAGCGCAGCCAGAACTCAAAAGTCTATGGGCAATTTATCGTACCACGTAGAAGAAGCGATTAGTGGTATTCGATTAATAAAAGCATTTACGGCTAGGGAATATATTTCTCAAAAATTTAAAAAAGAGGTAGCTAATTATGCTAGGCTTAGTGTTTCTATGTCTAAGAAATTTGATATGGCAAGCCCTATCTCTGAATTTTTAGGCATTTTAATAGTTGCAGGTCTCTTAATACTCGGAGGGTCTATGGTATTAAGTGATCACCCAACATTAACAGGAACAGGTTTTATTACCTTTATTCTGCTATTTGCACGAGTACTACAGCCAGCCAAGTCCATCTCAAGCTCACTTAGTTCTATACAAAGAGGACTTGCAAGTGCAGAACGCATATTTGAAATAACAGACACCAAACCTTTAATTACTGAAAACAACAAAGGAGAGGTTGTTGGAGAATTTAAAGAAGGAATTCATTTTAAAAACGTTTCTTTTAAGTATGAGGAAGAGTTTGTGTTAAAAAATATTTCCTTTGAGTTAGAGAAAGGAAAAACCATTGCGCTCGTTGGCATGTCTGGTGGGGGAAAATCTACGATTGCTGATTTAGTTCCTCGTTTTTATGACCCAAGCGAAGGAAAAATTACCATTGATGGTATTGATTTACGGAAATGCACATTAAACTCTGTTCGTCAAAAAATGGGAATTGTAACCCAAGAGTCCATCCTGTTTAATGATACTATTCTCAGCAATATTGCTTTTGGAATGGAAAACCCTTCGGAAGAAGAGGTAATAAAAGCAGCAAAAATTGCCAATGCGCACGATTTTATTATGGATACGCCCAAAGGCTACCAAACGGTTATTGGAGAAGACGGAGCTAAACTCTCTGGTGGCCAACGACAACGGTTAAGTATTGCAAGAGCTGTAATGAAAAACCCAGATATTCTAATCCTTGATGAAGCCACTTCAGCTCTGGACTCTCACTCAGAAAGGCAAGTGCAAGAAGCCATCACCAACCTTATGAGCCAACGAACCTCTTTGGTTATTGCGCATCGCCTTAGCACCATTCAGCATGCTGATGAGATTTTGGTAATCGAAAAAGGCGAGATCATCGAAAGAGGCAACCATTCTGGGCTTATGGAAAAAGGAGGTAAATATAAGTCCTTGCAAGATATGCAAAACATCAAATAATTGCTTGTCAATTAGTTAATTATTAACTTGTGGCTTGAATCAACTCAAGCCATTATGAAACTCAAATTATCAATTTTAATTCTTCTAGCCTTTTCGGCATTTCAGTGTACTATGGATAAAGAAAACAAACAAGCTCTTGCTCCCCCCACAGTTGCAAAGCACGAGAAAGTATTTAATGAACACGGGCATAAACGAGTTGATAATTATTATTGGCTTAACCAACGAGAAGACACAGCTGTATTAAATTATCTTAATGCTGAAAACACATATTTAGATAAGGTAATGGAGCACACAAAACCATTCCAAGAAAAACTTTATAATGAAATTGTTGCAAGGATAAAAAAAGACGACTCTTCGGTTCCATACTTTAAAAATGGCTATTGGTATTATACCAAATACATAAAAGGGGGCGAGTACCCAATATACTGCCGTAAAAAAGAAAGCCTTGATAATGAAGAAGAGATAATGCTCGATGGTAATAAAATGGCCGAAGGTCATTCCTATTTTTCCATTGGAGGCTTTAGTGTTAGCCCTAATAATAATATGTTGGTGTATGGAATTGACACCGTAAGCCGCAGGAAATACACTCTCCATTTTAAAAATTTGGAGACTGGTAAAGTGTCAGAAGAAACCATTCCAACTACTACGGGAGGGGCTTCTTGGGGCAACGATAATGAAACTATCTTTTTTACTACAAAAGATGAAAATACGTTAAGAAGCGATCGGGTTCATCGTTATAAAGTAGGCCAACCGGAGAGCCAAGAAGATATTTATTTTGAAGCAGATGATACCTTCTACACCGGCATTTACAAATCACTTTCGGGTAAATTTCTAATTCTTTGGTCGGGAGCCACGCTTACATCAGACTATAGAATATTAAATGCCGATGATCCCTGGGGAGAGTTTCGTCAGTTTACACCACGTGTAAGAGGACATGAGTATAATATCGAGCACCACGAAAACAAGTTTTATATCTCAACTAATAAAGATGGTGCTACCAATTTTAAGTTAATGACAACACCTGATAACCAAACAGAGGTTAGCAATTGGCAAGAGGTTATCGCACATAACCCTAAGACTTTATTAGAAGGGATAACTGCTTTTAAAAACTATTTGGTAATTCAAGAGCGTACTAATGGGTTAAACCAAATTAGGGTTAGAAACCTCACTAATAATAAAGATCATTATATCGCCTTTGAGGAACAAGCCTATATGGCCTACACTACAGGTAATCGTGAGTATAACACAAATACACTTCGGTTTAGTTATCAATCTATGACTACGCCTAGCTCTACCTATGATTACCAAATGGATACCAAAGAGCGAACACTCAAAAAACAGCAAGAAGTTGTGGGCGATTTTGACCCAGCCAATTATGCAACGGAAAGAATATTTGCCACAGCTCGAGATGGCGTAAAAGTACCCATGAGTTTAGTGTATCGCAAAGGATTTAAGAAAGATGGGACCAACCCAACTTTACTCTATGCCTATGGTTCCTACGGCTCCACCATCGATCCTTATTTTAGCTCGGTAAGGTTGAGTTTGCTGGATCGTGGGTTTGTGTATGCTATTGCACATATTCGTGGAGGGCAAATGATGGGGCGCCAGTGGTATGAGGACGGTAAAATGTTTAATAAGAAAAACACCTTTTTCGATTTTAACGATTGTGCTAAATACCTAGTAGCCGAAGGCTATACCGCCAAAGACGAACTGTTTGCCATGGGTGGTAGTGCAGGAGGGTTATTAATGGGTGTCATTATAAATTACGAACCTGAATTATATAAAGGAGTTGTGGCTGCTGTGCCTTTTGTAGATGTTGTTACCACTATGATGGACGAATCCATTCCATTAACCACAGGCGAGTATGATGAATGGGGGAATCCTAACGATAAGGAAGCTTATGAATACATTCTTAGCTATTCGCCTTACGATAATGTGGAAGCTAAAGCTTACCCCAATATGTTAGTTACTACAGGCTTGCACGATTCGCAAGTGCAATATTTTGAGCCTGCTAAATGGGTAGCCAAATTACGCGAGCTAAAAACGGATGATAATATTTTGCTACTACACACCAATATGGAGGCGGGACATGGCGGTGCTTCGGGTCGCTTTAAACGCTATAAAACCACCGCCTTGGAATATGCCTTTATATTGGATTTAGCAGGGATTAAAGAATAGGTTTTATTCGTCTTTAACGGTCGTAGACCTTAAAGAACGAAACTAATGGAGTAAATAATCGAACCAAAAAAAGGTTTTGATTGTTGGGAATAATTATAGTTTGTTTCATTTTCCATTAATGTCATTGACCATTAACAACTATGAAAGCCAATACAAAACCACTTATACCAGATTGTTATTATCATATATATAACAGAGGTATAAATGGCGAAGTAATATTTAAAATTCCAACTGATTATCAACTGTTCTTGTTAAAATATATACAGCATGTAACCCCAATCGTTAACACCTTTGCTTACTGTTTAATGGGCAACCATTTTCATTTTTTCATTAATGTAAAATCAGAAAATGAAATTCTCAACAGTGTTCAGTTGAAATATCCTGGCAAGAGGGTTGTGTCAATTCCAAAATGGATAAGTAGTCAATTTGCACATCTGTTTAATGGCTACAGCCAAACCTTTAACAAGAAGGAACAAAGAACAGGAGGCCTGTTTGAAACTCCTTTTAGGAGAATTGAAGTTACAAGTGATGACTATTTTTCACGGTTAATTGCCTACATACGCCATAACCCTCAAAAGCACGAGATTGCTGATGATTACAAAAAATACCCATATTCATCGTACAATACCCACCTATCTGAAACCGAAACGTATTTGGAAAGAGCGAAAGTTTTGAAATGGTTTGGAGGAAGGGAACAGTACAAGAAGTTTCATGAATTAGAGCAGAGTAACCAAATAAAATTTAACTTAGAGTAATGTCGTTTTTCAAGGTCTCCGACCGTTGAAAACGAGCATATTCAATTTTTATTAATCTTCAATGGTCGCAGGACTTGAAGAGCGAAAGAAGCATAAACAGTTAAAAATGGAATCATCCAATAATGAAATATTTGAAAAACTAGACTCCCTTCCTCTAGGAGAATACACTAGTTGCACATTCAAGCAATGTTTTTTTTCTGAGCAAGACTTCTCGAATTATACGTTTATGGAGTGCAGATTCGAACACTGTGATTTAAGTTCTGTGCAAGTAAAGAATACAGGACTTAAAGACGTAACCTTTCTACACTGTAAAGTATTAGGTATCAATTTTTCAGAAGCCAATCCATTCTTGCTCAGTTTACATTTCGAGTATTCTATGCTAAACTACGCTTCGTTTTATCGGCTAAACCTTAAGAAAATACAAATTAAAAAATGCTTGCTCGAAGAGGTTGACTTTGCAGAAGCGAACTTAACAGGAGCTAAATTTATAGAATGCGATTTCCGAGGAGCCTTGTTCGATCAAACAAATCTTGAAAAAGCTGACTTGAGCAGCTCCACCAATTACACCATAGACCCTGAAGCTAATAGAGTAAGAAAAGCCAGGTTTTCTAAAGAAGGAGCTATGGGTTTGTTAGCAAAATATGATATCATTATAGAATGAAAAGAATAATTTACATCTTCTTTCTATTCGTAATTTTTGCAATGGCTTGCACAAATACTGATAAACCTAAAGTAGTGTACGAACAAGACACTACTACTGCAGAACTTATTATTGACACCACAGCCGTACCTATGGCAAACCTGCCTATCCATTTTGATAGCACCGATTACTTGCTCTTTGTGGTAGGTAAAACACAAAGCTATACCCGAGATTCAAAATTTTACATGGGCTCTGGCAGCAGAGACGATGATTCTTTTTCGGCAGGTTATTTTGATGGCGAATCAGTAAGGGGAGATATTGACAATATTAAGTTTCAGCATATTGATTCTATCCATATTAGGGAACTGACTACGGAGCAAATTAAGATAAGGAGCTTTTATTTAGTACACACCACTGCGAATGTTATTCTGCTAGAAGTAATGGATAAAGACACCAATAAAGACAAACAATTAACGTATGAAGATGTGGTTTCGTTTTACATTGCCAACGCTAACGGAACGAAATTTGAAAAGCTAAGTGTTAATGGCCATCAACTGCTCGATTGGGAATTAATGTCTTCTGCCAACCGGGTTTATTTTAGAACCATTGAAGACGCTAACCGAAATGGCGAATTTGATAAAAAAGATACCTTTCACCATTATTTTGTATCGCTGAAAACCGAAGATTTTGAGGCGGTTGAAATCTTTCCTCTAAAAAAATAAATGTGTTTTATTGTTGATATATCAATTGTGTTTATTATAATTGTTGTGTCAATAATTGATTAAACAATAATGAAGCAAGATATTGAAACCTTAATTGCCTTTCAAATAGATAAAACAAACAAGCTAATTAAGTTGAGCTCTCAACGTGAGTTTGATAAGTCTGGTTTAGGCATTACGGTTGAACAGTGGATTCTTCTTAAGATTATTGAAGAATCGGAGCAAATTTCACAAAAGGAACTAGCCGATAAATCGCTTAGAGACCCTGCCTCTATTACACGCACACTAGATATACTTAGTAAAAACGGCTTTATAATTAGAGAACAAATACCCGAAAACAGGCGGCAGTATAATATTATTTTAACCTCCACAGGTAAAAAGTTTGTTAGCAAACACCTTGGCATGGTGAAAGAACTGAGAAGCAAAATGACGAGCTCGTTTTCAAAAAATGAGTTAGCCTCTCTTAGCACCATGCTCGAAAAAATTCAACATAATATGGAGTAAAAAAATTTGATATTTAAATTGATATATCAATAATTGATTAAACAAAATGAAACACGTAACATTAATTATGCTTTGGATGGTAAGCAATATATGCCTCGGCCAATTACAGGAAGTGAAAGAAGTTAGTAAAAATGGAATGAGTGTAAGCTGGACGTTTAAAAACGATAGAATTTTTATTGCAATGGATGCCCCAACAGACGGTTGGCTTGCTATTGGATTCAACACTTCTTCAGGTATAACAGGAACCTACTTGCTTATGGGGCATATTATAAATGAAAAAGTGGAAGTTGTAGAACACTACACAACATCTCCTGGTAACTACAACCCAATAACAAAATTTGAAGCTACATCTCAGGTAAAAGACATGCAAGGAAAACAAAATGGCCAGCATACGACCATTGCATTTTCATTACCTGTGCATGCAATTAGCAAATACCAGCGTGATTTAAAGGAAGGACTTGAATACATAATGCTCATTGCCTACAGCCAAGAAGACGATTTTCAACATCATTCCATTATGCGCACATCAACAGAAATAAAATTATAAAACCAAGTTGCACGTCATTCTGAGGGCTTTGCCCGAAGAATCTCAGTTTAATTGATGAGATTCTTCGCTGCGCTCAGAATGACGAATTGATGCGGTATTTTAAACAGAAAACAAAAACAAACAATAAAAACCACAATTATGAAAAAAGTAAAATTAGTAGCTATGCTATGTGTGCTTTTAGCCACCATGAGTTGCCAAGGGCAAAACTCAGAAATTAAGGAAGTAAAAAAAGTAATTACTGCTTTTTCAAAAGCAGGAGATACCAATAATGTAGCCGAACTTAATAAGTATTTAGATGAAAATTACCGTGTAGTTATGAACCGGTTATTTGGCAGTACAGAAGTAAGTGTAATGCCCAAGGCCGTATTTGTAGAAAAAATAAAAACCAAAGAGTTTGGTGGCGATAATAGAGAGCTTACCATAGGAAATATCGTAATAAATGGGAGTTCTGCAAGTGCAAAAGTTACGTTTAAAGGAACTAAGATAACCTTTGTTTCTTTAATTACCCTAATAAAAAGCGTAGAAGGAGACTGGAAATTAATGAGTGAAACACCGATGGTGATGTAAGTTCCAATTATAATAAATCTAGGTTGGTATAGCCTAGGTTTATTATTGCTATGGTTGATGTTGGGTAGTCACTTTACTTTTTTGTATGCTTTGCTATTTTTATGACTATTAAAAAGCTTGTTCTTTTTCAGCACTTTTTATGGATGGAGCACAGCTTTTATTGGTGCTTTAGCCATTGGCAAAATAGTGTTTATTATTGATAAGTCTCCCATTCAAAAATGGCTTGCCACCTTAAAAGCCTATGTGTGAAATTTTAGTAAAGGCACTTTCATATACACTACTTGTATATATTGTTTCCATCCTCGAAAAAACCATTCATTATTGGCTCGAACACCCTCTATTAGGTACTTGGCAATCACATTTATTTGTACATGGAAAGGGAGCAATGTTGCTTGCTCATTCAATTTATATCTATTTTTGCTTTGTAGGGTTTTTCTTTATTCACTTTTTAGTTGAAATCGTTTGGTAGAGAAAAATTAATTAATCTATTGACAACAAAAAGATGACTGAAAAAATATTTGTTTTCCTCATGCTTATTTTCACTTCACAATTAGGTAAGTCTCAAGTATTAATAACACTCCTTTTAGGAGATAAACTTAATTCTGATAAAATTGAGTTTGGATTTGATATAGGGTACAACTACGCAAAAATGTCTGAGTTTGAAAGTGCCACTCCAACCCCTTCTCTTAACCTCGGATTTTATTTCGATTTTAAACTAAAGAATCAACTCTTTTTAAATACTGGCGTGTTGGTAAAATCTAATGTTGCCTTAATAAACTAAAAGAAAGTGATGTGCTCATTTTGGATCCTGCAACTATTTATACAGACTCAGGAAGTTATGAGCAAAAAATCTCTTACTTCCATGTTCCTATAGCTCTTAAATACCGTTTTAAAAATCATTTTTTTTTCACCTTGGGCCTCAGGTTGCCCTTCGAACTAAGGCCTATTTAATATTTGATTATCAAAAAGATGGAAAAGAACTAAATATTAAAACTAATAATAGCGACCTTTTTAATCGACTTGAATTAGCTGTTATAGGAGGCATAGGGTATAAATTACGTAAAGGAACAGGAATGAACATTGGTGTTAAATATTTTTATGGGCTAACTAATAGTTTTAAAAACAATTATTATAACTCCAAAAACAGCAGTATTTATGCCTATCTAAGTATTCCAATTGGCAAAGAAAAAAAAGAAGATTAAGCCGATAATATTCTTTTCAAGAAGGTTCACTGTTATTAGTTTGTAAACAAGTGCTGAATTCAGGTATTTAGGTCTGCTGAAAAAATCCTACTTACTGCTAACTGGGAAGCTACCGAAGGTAATACTTGGGTAATTCCTTTTGGTGGTGGTAAAATTATCAGGGTTGGAAAAACTCCTTTCAACCTACAAGCACAAGCTTTTTATAATACAGTTCAACCAGATAATTACGGTGGATTTAGTACTCGTTTCCAAATTCAGCCGATGTTGCCAAAATAAGTAAAAATCCATGAAGTTTTTTAACTTTTTATGTTCGGCTCTAATAACAAGTAGTTCTTTGTCCACAAACCAGCTTCCCAATTTTTATTTGTCAACGAAGGCTCTTCGTAACAATAACCCACAACGTTCGGGAGACATTCACATTTTATTACAGCCGCACTATTTCTTCAACGATTTTGACGGTAAAATAGATATGGAGTAGATTTTAACTCAATAATTTTAGCCTATCAATAATTATGTAGGTTCGATAAAAAGTAAGAGCCTCTATAAACCTTAGTTCGGGATAAGGATTCATTATGAGTAAATAGTAGCCAAATAAAAATGGTTTTGTACATTTATATCCTCTAAAAACCCTTACGCATGAATTTATTTAAAACTCCCTTTTTTTTAGTCCTACTAGTTTTTGCATCTAGTACCATTTTGGGTCAAAACCTTTCTTCCAAAGAAAAGAAAATCCTCAAGCAAGTAGCTCTTAATAATGATGATGCACTAAAGTTTTTAGAAGAAACTGTTAACATTAATAGCGGTACAATGAATGCCGATGGCGTGCGCAACGTGGGCAAATTATTCGATGCCAAATTTAAGGCCATCGGTTTTGAAACAAGCTGGATTGATATGCCAACTGAAATGAATAGAGCAGGCCACTTTTTCGCAGAACATAAAGGCACTAAAGGAAAACGCCTCTTGCTTATTGGTCACCTAGATACCGTATTTGAAAAAGACAGCCCTTTTCAAAAATATGAACGCAATGGAGATAAAGCCACTGGCCCTGGAGTAGAAGATATGAAAGGTGGTGATGTAATTATTCTTTATGCCTTACGCGCCCTCAAAGAAGCTGGCTATTTAAAAAACACTCAAATTATTGTTGCCATGCACGGTGATGAAGAGGAGTCGGGAAAACCTATATCAATCAGCAGAAAGGATATTATTGAGGCAGCCAAACGAAGTGATATTGCCCTTGGTTACGAGGCCTCTTCTGGCTTTAACGAAGCAACTTTAGCACGCAGAGGCTCAAGTGGGTGGGAGCTTAGCGTTACAGGTAAACGAGCCCATAGTGCAGGTATTTTTAGTGAAGAAGATGGTGCAGGAGCCATTTTTGAAGTTGGTAGAATACTAAATGAGTGGTATGAAGCCCTGAGCAATGAACATTACCTCACATTTAACCCAGGAATTATTACAGGCGGCACTTTTGCAGAATACGATAAATCAACCGCTAGTGCTAAGGCTTTTGGCAAAACCAATGTAATCCCTCAAACGGTACACGTTGCAGGTGGGTTGCGATTCATTTCCGAAAAACAAAAAGCCAACGCACGTAAAAAAATGCAAGAAATTGTAGATAATCATTTGCCAAAAACAGATGCCACTTTTACCTATTGGGATAGTTACCCTGCTATGGCACCAACCAAAGGCAACGAAGACCTTATGGAAATATTAAGCCAAGTAAGTCAAGATATGGGTCACCCTCCAGTGGTGGCTTACGACCCAATGAAACGTGGTGCAGCAGATATTTCGTTTGTAGCAGCTTATACCGATGGGCTTGATGGACTCGGTGCTATGGGAGGTGGCGGCCATACACCTCAAGAATGGATTGATTTAACAACCTTTGAAGACTTAACGAAGCGTACTGCACTTTTAATTTACAGATTGACGAGATAGTTTTTTTATTTGCCATTTTTATGAAAATTCTCAGAAGCTTATACCTTATTATCAATTACAAAACGCTTATTGTAACCAGCTTAGCTATTACCACTACTTGGCTTTGTAGCTATTATAATATAATTGCTGAGTTCCCATTAACACTCATTGGTATCGCCATTGTTTTTCCTGTGGTATTTTCTATAGATAGTGCTTATAAACGAAGAGAACGAGCACTTTGGATGCTTAGTGATTTTAAAGCCCATGTTTTGGCTATCTATTTAGCTTCCAGAGACTGGTTAGAAGGTAACGAAGATTTTGAGGAGGAAGTAAAGGATAAATTAATGGATGTTTATAGCTCTATTAGAGCTATTTTTATTACTGGTGAAAAAGAAAATCAACTGGGTATTTACCAAAAAATATCCGAGCTCTCTCTACTAATGAAACGATTTAGGTCGTTGGAGTTACCTTCTGGTGAGATATCGAGAATTAGCCAATACATTAGTAAGATAGCGGTTGATGTAGAAAATTTAAATACCATTTTACGCTACCGAACTCCCATTACATTGCGTGCCTATAGTAAGGTGTTTATCTACACTTTTCCCATTTTATATGGCCCATATTTTGCTTCAGTATCTGAACATTACTCACCCAACTTAGAGTACTTATTGCCAATCATATTTAGTTTCATTTTAGTGAGTTTGGATAACATTCAAAGCCATTTGGAAAACCCGTTCGACCAAGTTGGAGAAGACGACATTGTGTTTGATGTAGAAGAATTTACAAGCATTATGGATCAGGTAAAAACAACTTAAAAAAGCAGGTTTTCGATAATCGTTCTATAACTTTATGCTAATCAATTTTATTGATTCTGTGATGTGGTATTAGGCAATTTTAAATAAATATAAAATTGTTATGAAAAATCTAAAAACAATCATTCTTATTGCGGCTCTTCTTGCAGCAACACCCTCTTATATATTTGGGCAAGGAGCCCCTAAGCCTATTGTGGGAGCCAAAGGGGGCTTTAACTTTGCTAATATTGGTGGAGACACAGACAATAAAATGAAAGTTGCACCACATTTTGGCATGTATTCTGAAGTCTTTTTTGATTACTTCTTAATGATGCAAGCAGAAATATTATTCTCATTTCAGGGTCACGCAGCTACGAACGATTTTAGTAGTTCACTAAACCTAACTTATTTAAATATTCCAGTAATGGCTAGGTATAATGTAGGGTATAACCTTAATGTACACGCTGGTATTCAATTTGGATTCTTACTTAGTGCAAACCAAGTTTATACCGATCAAAAATTTGATGTAAAAGACCAATTTAAGGGAGTTGAACTTGGCTTGCCTATTGGAGTTGGGTACGACTTTATGGATAGGAAATTTAATGTAACTGCTCGGTACGTTATTGGACTAAGTAATATTTCGAATAATGTTGGAGAAACTAGACATAATAATGTACTACAAGTTTCGTTGGGAATGTTACTTTTTCGGGTAAATGAGTAATAGATAGTGATAAAAAGTGCGTTTTAGACAAGATTAGCTACTTTTAAGTTCTATGAATAAAAAGAGTATCAAAGTAGCCATTGCCCAGTATGCCCCGGTACATTTTAATAAGGAGGCAACACTGCAAAAATTAAGAGGTATTATAAAAGATGCCGCCTCTCAAAAGGTGCAATTATTAGCAGTGGGTGAAACCTGGCTTTCGGGCTACCCTGCCTGGTTAGATTATGGCACCAATATTTCGCAATGGGATGCCCCCGAAATGAAACAGGCATTTGTTGACATGTTTGAAAGCAGCATTACCGTGCCTGGCTCTGAAACAGAAGAAATTGGGAAACTTGCTGCTCAGCACAAAATGGGTACTGTGCTCGGAATCAACGAAAAAGTCGCTACTGGTCTAGGTAATGGAACTTTGTATAATTCTCTTCTTATTTTTGATGAGCATGGAAACCTGTCTGTTCACCACCGAAAATTAATGCCCACATTTACAGAAAAGTTAGTTTACGGATTAGGTGATGGAGGCGGACTCGAAGCTACACCCATTCATGGAGCCAGAACGGGCGCATTAATTTGCTGGGAACATTGGATGCCGCTTACCCGACAAGCCATGCATAATTCTGGCGAAGATATTCATGTAGCTCTTTGGCCCAATGTGCACGAAATGTTGCAAGTAGCTAGCCGTCATTATGCCTTTGAAGCACGAAGCTTTGTGTTGGCGGTAGGTCAGCTTATGAAAGTCTCCGATGTGCCAAAAGGTATTGAGCTCTCTGACATTAAAAACCCGGATACACTTTTGTTAAAGGGCGGTAGCTGCATTATTGGCCCTGATGGCAAGTATATCGTTGAGCCTGTCTTTGGTGAAGAAAAACTGATTATTACCGAGCTTAATATTAGCAAAGTGTATGGCGA
>Ga0256834_1000848_pt1 | contig 21584 bp, 20 predicted proteins | sample 4281140metaG_FD_190536 | JGI IMG/M metagenome (GOLD analysis project Ga0256834, IMG submission 190536) | Hydrothermal vent microbial communities from East Pacific Rise, Pacific Ocean - 4281-140 | ecosystem: Environmental > Aquatic > Marine > Hydrothermal vents | place: Pacific Ocean: East...
TATCTTTATTTTCATGAGTTCTTCAGTTGTAATCATAGGCACTTTAATTAAAAAGTACCATTGTTATATAACTGGCTCACTTTTCAACTGTTGATGTGGCTCATTTTTGCATTGTTGGTAACATTAACCACTTCAGGTATGACATCCCCTGCTCTACGCACAAAGACGGTGTCACCGACGCGCACATCCTTGCGGCGAATTTCATCTTCGTTGTGCAATGTCGCATTGGTGACGGTGACGCCACCGACAACAACTGGATGCAATCGAGCTACGGGAGTAATACTGCCAGTTCGACCGACTTGCACATCTATGTTTTGGATTATTGTTGTGGCTTCTTCGGCTGGAAATTTATGTGCGGTTGCCCAACGTGGTGATCTGGTAACAAAACCGAGTTTCTTTTGTAAAGCCAGATCATCAACTTTATAAACAACACCATCTATGTCGTAATCTAAAGAGCCTCTTATTTCACCAACCATTTGATAAAATTTCATGCAGCCTTGTGAGCCTTGGACGATTTGGTTGAGCGGTGTTTACTGGGACACCCATGTTGTTTACATGAAATCACTTTTGTGTTAAACTACCAAAATCGGGAACAAGCTACGTTTCAGGAGCTCAAAATGACAACAGCAAGAAAACAATTAATTAGCTTAGAAGACACACCCTATTACCATTGCTATGTGCGGTGTGTTAGACGGGCATTTTTGTTTGGGGATGATAAATACACTGGTGTGAATTATGATCATAGGCGTGAATGGATTCGTGAGAAGGTTTTATCGCAAACCGATGTGTTTGCTATTGATTGTTGTGCTTATGCGGTAATGTCAAATCATTATCATGTTGTTCTTTTTGTGGATGAACAAAAGGCTAAAGAATGGGATAGGCGTGAGGTGCTTAGACGGTGGAAACAATTATATAACCTTTCTTACCTAACTGAAAAATACTATCAAAAAGAACCACTTACAAAGGCAGAGCTTGATGCTATTTATGTGAATATAGAGCTTTATCGCGAACGTTTGATGGATATTTCGTGGTATATGCGTGGCATTAATGAATCCATTGCCAGACGCTCTAATGCTGAGGATAACTGCAAAGGCAGGTTTTGGGATGGACGCTTCAAATCGCAGGCATTGCTTGATGAACAAGCCGTGCTAACTTGCATGGCTTATGTTGATTTAAACCCTATTCGAGCCAATATGGCACAAACTCCGGAAGAGTCAGATTATACCTCTGTCCAAGAAAGAATCATCAGTAAGAAAACCAAACTCAAGTCCTTTGGGAATCATGAGCAAGATATTCCTTTCGCTTTAGATGACTATTTAAGCTTAGTCGAAACTACTGGTAGAGCTATTATTGATGATTACAAAGGTCATATTCCTTCGAAACTCCCTGATATTTTGCAAAGAATGGGCTTAAATAATGATACTTGGTTGAATCAAATCAAATATTTTGATAAATGGTATTACAAAGCTATCGGAACAGTGGATAATCTTAAAAAATATTGCCAAGCACTCAAACAGAAGTATATTAAGGGTTTGCCGAAGGTTCAGCTGTGAAAAGTTTCTCAAATTAGAGTTTGAGTGGAATCAATCCCGCTTTCCAGTGGTATCTTTTGCTATTGCCAGTGATTATAACCCTCTTTATATATGGTTAATTATTTTACTTCAAAGGTTTCTTTAATGCTTGTATTCTCGTTAGTGTTAATTTCGATAGTATACTTACCTTTTTGTATATAAATACCATGCCCAAGTCTTATGCCTTCTTGCACTGGAGTGAGTGATTTGTTTAACGGTTTATCTGTATCTTTGTTGCTGAATGCCTCTGCATTTAATGCTAAATCCTGATTGAGTTTATTGCCCCATTGCCACTGATTGATGCCTTTATTTAAAGTTACTTCTGATGTGTAAATAGGCTGTTTATTTTTGTCTTCAATCACAATAGTTACTTGTTTGTTGTCAGTTGACCAAATAGTAAAGTTTGTACTCTTGTTATCGTCTTTTGTTGTATACCAGCGAGATGGACGTGAATTCCAGCTTGAAAGAAATTTAATGTTCTTTATGTTTACAATGGCAGTCTCTTTGCCTTTGTAGTTTGAATACTCTTGCAATGCAGAAATATCTGCAACCCACATACTGCGACCATGTGTAGCAACAACAAGCTCTTTATCACGAGGATGCACAATTAAATCATGAACAGGAACGGTTGGTAGCTCTGTGCCAAGTGTTGTCCAGTTCTGTCCGTAATCAAATGAAAAATACAGGCCTTTGTCAGTTCCAAGATAGACCAACCCTTTAGTCTCGGGGTCTTCTTTTATGACATTAACGGCTTCATTGGGTAATCCTTTGCTGATGGGTTTCCATTTCCTCCCAAAGTTATTGGAGTAGAAGACATAAGACTCAATATCATCATTACGGTAGTTGTTGAGTGTTAACCATAAGTCGCTTTTGTTGTGTTTAGAGGCGATGACTCGCGACACCCATAATTTTTTAGGAAGCTTTTTGCTGACATTAACCCATTTATTGCCACCATCTTTAGTGACCCAGACTAAACCATCATCTGTTCCGACCACAAGACGACCGAATTCAAGAGGGGATTCATTTATGCTAGTGATGGTCGCAAAAGGAACATCCCCATATTTCAATGATTGGGTTAAGTCTTTGCTTATGGCATTCCATGTTTCGCCTTTATCAAAGCTGCGGAATAATTTGTTAGCGCCGTAATAAATAATGTCTTTATTGTGAGGAGATAAAACCACAGGTGTGTTCCAGTTGTAACGCAATGGTTTTTCATTAATGAAATTAGGCGGTTTAATTGACTTTGATTTGCCATCTTCTAATCTAAAATTATTACCAAATTGGTAGCCTACATAGACCGTTTTCCCATCTACACTGACATGCATTCCATCACCACCAAAAATCCTTTTCCATGACTCGCCATCTTCCCAATCGGTCGTACTTGAGCCTTTGAGTGTGCCATTGTCTTGTAATCCACCATAGACATTATAAGGTTCTTCCATATCGACTGCTACGGTATAGAATTGGCCAACAGGCTGATAGTCGAGTTTGCGCCAATGTTCACCCTGGTCATAGGATTCATCTGCTCCGCCGTCATTGGCTGCAATGATGTGTTGAGAGTTATTTGGGTCTATCCATAGTTCATGGTAGTCAACATGAACTTTTGGGTTGTAAAGTGATTGCCATGTTTTGCCACCATCTTGTGATTTAATCAAAGGCACTCCCATGGTATAAATAGTGTTGGCATCGTTCGGGTCAACGTGAATTTTGCCAAAATAATAGCCATAAGTAAAAACTACATTGGATAAGGGTTTGTTGTGTGTTTTTGTGAATGTTGTACCACCATCGTCAGATCGGTAAACTTCTAGACCTTTAATGTCGGTGTTGAATAAATTGTTATTGGCATCTTTAAGAGATTTAAGCAAATCGTGTACTCTCATGTCTTTCGACTTAATTTTTTCTATTACAGATTTTGCTGTGACCTCAGGTGGGAAGTTGTTGTCTCGTAGGAAGCTTTCAATGTTTTTCGCGTCTTGACTAAGAAAATCTTCGCGGCTCATTGTTTTAAGACGTTTGGCATTAACAGCGGTGTCTCCAAAATCCCATTGAGATTCGGGTAATATTTCTTGGTTGTCAACCACGACATAGACAATACTGCTATCAGATTGAGCTACATCAACACCCATTCGTCCAACAAATTTCCCTTGAGGCAATCCGTTGCTGAGTATGTTCCATGTTTGACCCTTATCAGAACTCTTATAGACTTTGCTGCCTTCTCCACTTTCAACAAAGTTCCATGCTCTACGTTCGCGTTGCCAGCTTGTTGCATAAATATCACCATTGTTTGCAATCGATAAATCTGCAAAACCCGTAATATCTGTGCCATTTAATACTTTTTTCCAGTTTTTGCCTGCGTCATTGCTCACAAAGACACCGCGGTCACTGCCTTTTGAATAAAGCGCGCCAAGTGCTGCGACATATATTCGATTGGAATTACTTGGGTCAACTAATATGTCACCAATTCGGCTAGTATTGCCTAATCCCATGTGTTGCCAGCTTTCTCCGCCATTGATTGATTTATACACTCCCATTCCGGCATAAGATGAACGAGATGAGTTGTTTTCACCAGTTCCTAGCCACAGTATTTGGTCGTTAGTGGGGTCAACATCAAAACCACCGACAATTTGAGATGGTAGTTTATCGGTAATGGGTTTGAAAGTGATGCCTTGGTCGGTCGATTTCCAGATGCCACCAGAGGCATAGGCAAGATAAATAGTGTTGTTGTTTTGTCTTGATGTTCTAATAGCGACAACTCTACCACCCTGAACCACTGGCCCAATGTTCCTCCATGAGACACTTTTGAAGTGCGATTGATGTAATAATGTCTGGTGTTTTTGCCAAGATTTGTCTTGGTTTTCATAATTGTCAGTTGTAAATGAAAAGCTTGTTAGGCAATAAAAGGTTAAGACAAGAAGAGCTGTTTTTTTCATGGTGGCATAATCTAAGGTAATGTAAACTATAATTATGCTTAGCAATAATAAATGATTCAACCATTTTTACTCTTCTCTGTTGAAAAAAGCTATTTTAAAACGGCAGGCCTATCAACGGTAGTGAGTTGCTTATCAAATGGGTTTCCGCCAGAAAAGCCTATTAGTTCAAGTGTTTCGCCGGGTTTAGATTGGGCTATTAGCTCGCGGTAATGCCGTTGGTCTTTGATTTCGGTTTCATTAATATGGGTGATTATGTCTCCTTGCCTAAAGCTGGCTTGAAAAGCAGGGTAGTTCTTTATGACACCTAGCACCATAACTCCTTTGCTTGGTTTTAACACCCGTGAACGATAAAACTGACGATCAGAAACGAGTTCAATACCTAAGTAACCGCGCAATACTTTTCCGTTAGTTAAAATTTCTTGCATGATGAGTTTTGTGGCATTGGAAGGTATAGCAAAGTTTATGCCTTGTGCGCCATTTCGATTGAAAGTTGCGGTACTTATGCCAACAACTTCACCATTAGCATTAATTAAGGCTCCACCTGAATTGCCGGTGTTAATGGCAGCATCTGTTTGGATAAAATTTTCGATGGTGCTGACATCAAGGCCGCTTCTTCCTTTTGCGCTAACAATGCCTAATGATACGCTTTGACTAAGACCGTAGGGATTGCCAATAGCAAGGACAATGTCGCCTGTTTGGGTTGTGTCAGAATTAGCAAAAGTAGCGGGTATTAAATTGAGTGCTTCTATTTTTAAAACGGCTAAATCCGTGACGCTATCAGAACCGATTATTTTTGCCTCTAACAAACTGTCATCCCAAAGGGAGATAATAATTTGCGTTGCATTTTTTATGACATGATAGTTGGTAACAATATAACCGTCAGTAGATACAACGACTCCAGAGCCGAGGTATTGCTGTGTAATCGGTTGAGATACAAGAGAACTTAAGCCCATGAATTTTTGCATTTCTGCATTGAGTTTTCGGCTTCTGACAATTTCAGTTCGTGCGTATATGCTAACGACCGAATGAGAGATTTTTTTTACTGCATCGGCGTAACTATTTGGGGAGTTAATTGATTGAAGTTGTTTTTGATTAAATGTTGTTTGCGGATTTGGTTTAAAATAGAGAATAAGAAATCCCAGAGCCAGCCCTGCCACGATGGATTGTAGTATAAATTTTAAAATTGACGTTGTTTGACTCATAAAGTATGGATAATCTATAAAATAATAGCTACGATTGTACCTGAAGCGGACTGAAATTAAAAATTTAACACCATTAGACATATTGAATACATGTTTATGTATAAAAAAAAATTATTTTGGAGTAAAATCTCACCGTTAATGTGTAATAAAAAAATAGGAGTGAGTAATAATGACTGATAAAGTCAATGAAAGTCGCAGAAATCTATTAATTGCAACATCTGCTGTTGGTGCAATTGGTGTAGGGTTTGCTGCTGTTCCTTTTATAAAATCGTGGATGCCATCTGAGCGAGCTAAAGCTGCTGGTGGTCTCGTTAAAGCCAATGTGTCTAAATTGGAATCAGGTCAAAAATTACAAGTAAAGTGGAGAGGACAACCGATTTTTATTGTAAAAAGAGACAAAGTTTTATTAGATACACTTCCTGAACTTGATGGTCGACTTAAAGATCCAAAATCTGAAGACAGTATTCAGCCTGAGTTTGCTAAAAACTTACACCGCTCACAAAAGGAAGAGTTGTTAGTGATGGTAGGTATTTGTACGCACTTGGGTTGTTCACCAAAGGTATATCCGGAAATTGTTCCTCAAGCTTTTGATGCTGATTGGAAAGGTGGTTTTTTCTGCCCTTGTCATGGGTCAACCTTCGATATATCTGGACGGGTATTTAAGGGTTCTCCTGCTGGTACTAATATGGTTATTCCACCTTATGTGTATGTTGATGAGAATAATCTTATTATTGGCACTGATAAACTTGAAGGAGGTGCATAATGGCGTCGAATGAAGTAAAAACAACAGGCTTATTAGGCTGGTTTGATAAGCGTTTGCCGGTAACTAGTATGTGGAATGACCACATGGCAAAATACTATGCTCCAAAGAATTTTAATTTTTGGTATTTCTTTGGTTCACTAGCGCTATTGGTTTTAGTTAATCAATTATTAACAGGTGTTTGGTTAACCATGCACTATAAGCCAGATGCTGCACAAGCTTTTGGTTTGGTTGAGTACATCATGCGTGATGTTCCGTGGGGTTGGTTGATTCGTTACCTACACACAACAGGAGCCTCTGCATTTTTTGTTGTGGTATATTTGCACATGTTTCGTGGTCTAATGTATGGCTCTTATAAAAAGCCAAGAGAGTTGATTTGGACTTTCGGTATGATTATTTATGTTGCTTTGATGGCTGAAGCCTTTATGGGGTATGTATTGCCTTGGGGTAATATGTCTTTTTGGGGCGCAAAAGTAATTACTCAATTGTTTGGAACCATTCCTTATATTGGAGATACCTTGCTTGAAGGTATTCGTGGGGATTACAATATTTCTGATGCAACATTGAATCGTTTCTTTGCTCTTCATGTGGTTGCAGTGCCAATTGTTTTATTAATTTTAGTATTTTTGCATATTGCAGCATTGCACTCAGTAGGATCAAATAATCCTGACGGCATTGAAATTAAGAAAAATAAAGATGAAAATGGTATTCCTAAAGATGGTATCCCATTTCATCCCTATTATTCAGTTAAAGATATATTTGGTATAGGCATGTTTTTGATAATTTTCCTCGGTATTGTCTTTTTGAAACCGGATATGGGTGGATTGTTCCTTGAACATGATAATTTTAATATCGCAAATCCAGGGTCAACACCTGAGCATATTAAGCCTGTGTGGTACTTCACACCATTCTTTGCAATATTGAAAGTTGTTCCAAATCCATTTGGTGGCATGATTGTGATGTTCTCAGCAATCATCGCACTTTTCTTATTGCCTTGGGTTGATAGAAGTGAAGTGAAATCAATTCGCTACCGTTTAATGCCTTTTAAATTAGCATTAACAGCATTTGTCACTTCTTTTGTTGTATTGGGTTACTTAGGTATGGTTTCTTGGGGGGCTGGTGAGAAACTACTTGCCCAAGTCTTAACGGGCGTTTATTTCTTATACTTTGTGTTCTTATTTGTTTATACCAAGAATGAAAAACATAAACCAATTCCAGAGAGGTTGACACACTAATGAAAAAGTTATTATTGATAGTGGCAGTATTGCTTACAAGCAATGTTTTTGCTAATAGTGGCGGTGCTCATTTAGAGCCTGCTCAAACTAATATTCGCTCAAAAGCATCATTGCAAAATGGTGCTAAGTATTTCATGAACTATTGTTCTGGATGTCATTCATTGCAATACCAAAGATACAACCGTATGGCAAAAGATTTGGGATTAACCAAAGATGAGGTCAAAGAAAACTTGATTTTTACTGACTCTAAGTTTCCTGAGCATATGACTAACACCATGGATAATGCACAGGTTCAAGAAAGAGAGTGGTTCCATAAAGCTTTTCCAAAAGATTTGACATTAATTGCAAAAGCACGTGGGGTTGATTGGTTGTATAATTACCTAAAAGGTTTTTATAAAGATTCAAGTCGTCCAATTGGATGGAATAATACTATCTTTAAAGGGGCTTCAATGCCTAATGCTTTATGGGAATTGCAAGGTATTCAAGAAGCTAAGTTTGAAGAGCATGAAGATGAGCATGGTATTGTTACACATACCTTTAAAGGGTTTAAGAAAGTAACAGAAGGATCAATGTCTGAAGAAGAATTTGATGAGACCGTGCGTGATATTGTTAATTTCTTGGACTATACTGCGGAACCTGCTCGTTTAATCAGAATGGGAATGGCTCCATGGGTATTATTTTTCTTAGTGATATTTACTATGTTAGCTTATTTATTGAAGAAAAATTATTTTAAAGATGTTCATTAAAATTCAATAAGTTACAACAATAAAAAGGTGGTTTTGAAGAGATTCTCAACCACCTTTTTTTGCTTTTATAGGGTTAAAACTGCTATAATGCGCGACTTTGTTCATTTTGAGCAATTTGCTCTATATTAAAGGAGGCTAAATTAAGTGATTATTCCAGCAAGAGGACGTTCAGTCATATCTGTATATTCTGTATCTGATTCGTATGATTCGCACAGAATTAGATTTTTATTAAAAACCAAAAATATCAGCAGCGTGGATGTAATCGAAGTGGATCCTTTAAGTCCGCCAGAAGATTTAATTCACATCAATCCTTACCATACAACGCCGACCGTTGTTGACCGTGATTTAGCGCTTTATGGAACTACTGTAATTACTGAGTACTTGGATGAAAGATACCCTCATCCGCCGTTGATGCCACCTGATCCTGTGACCCGTGCAAAGTTACGTCTTTATACTTATCGCATGGAAAAGGATTGGTTAAGTTATATTCCAGCATTGGAAAATGGCACAACTGAAGAGAAGAAAATAGCACGTGAAGAACTCTTTGATAAATTAGTTGCATCTGAGGAGTTGTTTTCAGAAACTAAGTTCTTCTTAAGTGAAGATATGACATTAGTTGATACATGTTTGGCACCATTTTTATGGCGTTTAGAACATTATGGCTTGGACTGGGAAGAGTTGCCAAAGTCAATTAGGCAATATGCTCACATGATTTTTAGAAAAGAATCGTTTAAGCAGAGTGTATCAGAACAAGAGCGCGAAATGCGTTTTGACTTCTAGCAAGTTTGAGAGCCATAAATGAATTCATCTAAACCTTATATATTACGCGCATTACACGAATGGATTAGTGATAATAATTTGACACCATTGGTTTTGGTGAATTCAGCATTTCAAGATGTTCAAATTCCACCAGGAATCGACGAGGATGGAAAAGTCGTATTAAATGTTTCCTATGGAGCAACAAAAAACCTTGAGATTGTTAGTGAAGGAATTTTGTTTGATGCGCGTTTTTCAGGAGTTAGTCAAAACCTTTATTTGCCTATGGATGCCATTCTTGCTATTTATGCCCGTGAAAATGGTCAAGGAATGATGTTTGGTTCGGATGATGATTTGCCAAACCCAGAACCGCCGCAACCAAGTAAGGTTAAAAAAGCACAAGTGATTGAACACAAGAAGAGCCCAGCTAAAGAAAAAACTGGTAAAAGTTTTTTGAAAGTCGTCAAATAAAGACATGCTATAATTGACAACCTAATGATTAAGTATGGTGAGAGTATATGACTACAAAAGAAAAGGAATACAAAACATTTAAAGAGTTCTACCCCTTTTATTTATCTGAGCATCAAAACTCAGTTTGCCGTCTATTGCATATTGTCGGTACAAGCCTTGTTGTTTTAGTTCTTATTTTTATTTTAGTCAAATCAAATTATAAGTTATTGCTCTTACTGCCTATCATCGGTTATGGATTCGCATGGTTTGGTCATTTCTTGTTTGAGAAAAATAGACCCGCATCTTTTAAGTACCCTCTCTACAGTTTTATGGGAGATTGGGTGATGTGGTGGCAAGTGTTAACGTTGAAAATTAAGCTGTAGCCACATTCTCTTCGTTAGTTTTTGGTAAATATCTTAACCATATAAGCCACATAACCAATGCATCAATAATGATAAGTGCTTGCCATAAATACAGGTGAAACCAATCAAACCAATTTTTGTCCCATTGCAGTAAATAGAATAAGGATATAATTCTTACGATATTTAATATTTGAATACCAAAAAAGCCTAGAATAAACCCATAAATTTTATGAATAAATTTAGAAGGGAAGGCAAATATTGCCGCAAATAAGACAATAACAGCTTCAACACCGTTGCATCCTGCAGCTATTTTCACAGCAACTCCATTGGCACTGCTTCGAATTACATCAGCCTGAGCAATAACATCTTTATCAAATAATTGCATGATATAAGCACTAATGGTCGCTAGAAAACCTGTAAAAGGAAGGATTACTGCATCTTGAATGGGTTTAAATAGTTCCAATGCAAATAAGGTAATAACAATAACAATGAAAAGAATAGTAAATCGTAACATAGAAGTTTAGTGTTAAGTAAATGAAAGTTAGTAGTTATTTTATCTAAATTGTAAATATTAGCTATAAAAACGTATTTTTTTAACAAAATTGTTAAATTTAACGAAATCATTAACTAATCTTAACGAAACCATAACAGCAATGTTAGTACAATGGGTACCAAGTTAAGTTAGATACAGGTGCTCTTACTCAGGATTACGAACAAATTTTTAGCATCTTCCTTTAGCCCAAGATTTGTGAGAACATATCTTGGGTTTTTTTTTGAAATTTACAAGGGTTGTAAAAACTCATTGTATAAGTTTTACATATGGAGAACAAATGAAAATACTCGTCATTGAAGATAATACAGATATCGCTGCTAATATTGTGGATTATTTTGAAGACAAGGGGCATATAGTTGATTATGCTGCCGATGGGATAACAGGATTACACTTTGCGGTGACAAATGATTTTGATGTAATCGTGTTGGACTTAATGCTGCCAGGAATGGATGGTCTAGATGTGTGTAAAAAATTACGCAAAGATGCAGATAAAATGACCCCAGTTCTGATGTTGACAGCACGAGACAGCTTAGAACAAAAGCTAAAAGGATTTGAATTCGGTGCGGATGACTATATGGTTAAACCATTTGCATTGCAAGAGCTTGAGGCTAGAGTAACAGTACTATCAAATCGAAGAAGTAATGCGGCAGAAAAAATATTGATAGTTGCTGATTTAGAGTATGACACCAATACACTAGAAGTGACAAGAGCTGGAAAATCTTTGGAAATGAATCCGACAGGGTTGAAATTATTAAAAAGATTAATGCAAGCTTCACCTTGGGTTGTTCCAAGACAAGATTTGGAGCTTAAAGTTTGGGGTGAAGAAATGCCCGACAGTGACTCATTACGCGTGCATATTCATGGACTTAGAGCTACAATTGACAAACCTTTTGATAAAAAACTAATCCATACAAGACATGGAGTTGGTTATCGTATAGCGGATTTGGATGAAGTTTCGGAATAAATTAAGATACAGAATTATTGTTGCTTTTTTAACCCTTAGTACATTACTAGGGGCTCTATTTGCGACGACTGCACTAACAATTCGTGAACACTTAAGTACCAACCTTATTGGTGAATCAATAAAAACAAATCTTGATGAGTATATGGAAAAGTGGGCAAAAGACCCATCAGGAACTCAAGGCGAACCAATGGCAAGTAATGTACAAGCATTTGTCACAGCTCCTGAAAAACTCCCCTTACTTATGCCGATTAGTTATGCAGATTTAAGTGATGGAGTTCATGATGTTTTTCAAGATGGGAAGCACCTAAAGGTTGCTGTAAATAAAAGACACATGCTTAAGGGAAAAGATGTGTGGGGTTATATTATATTTGATGTTAGTATTTCAAAACATGAAAGCCGTTTGGTCTACTCTGCTTTAGCTGGAGTGTTTGTTTTATTTACAATAATTGCCTATTTCCTTGCAATTTTTGCCTCTAAAAAAATATTAAAGCCTCTGAGAAGCCTGTCATCAATGGTTCAGCATCAAGGAGATAAACCCAAACACTTAGCCCCTCATTTTTCTGATGATGAAGTGGGTCAACTTGCTCAGGCTTTGGATGATTATTCAGACCGGATAGCTTCAATTGTAATTCGAGATAAGGAATTCAATGCAGATGTTAGCCATGAATTGCGTACGCCTCTGGCAGTTATTGCGAGTACCGCTGAGTTGATTAATACACAGGATGACATTAGTGAAAAAACACGCTTGCGGTTAGAAAGGATTGAACGTGCAGTAAAGCAGTCAACAGAGTTAACAGAAACTCTGTTGCTTTTATCTAGAGAAGAACAAAAAAACGTTAGAAATTTACAAAGAACACAAGTAGGGAAACTTGTCAAAGACATTGTGGATAACTTTGCAGCAACAATTAAACTTAAAAAACTAGAAGTTAATATCGTTGAGGAAGACTGGTTGCAAGTTAAAGCACCGACTGCTGTGGTTTCGGTTGCTTTGAGTAATTTGATTGGTAATGCTATTAAGTATACTCCTCAAGGATCAATTCAAATTATCTTGAAAGAAGACCGCGTATTGGTTATAGACCAAGGAACAGGAGTGAGTAAAGAAGAGTTGCCAAAACTGTTTGAAAGACACTTTAGAGGTGATTCAGTAACGGCAAAAGGCTCTGGTTTAGGTCTAGCTATAGTCAAACGATTATGTGAGCTGTATAATTGGCACATTGTTATTCACAAAAATGATGGCAGTGGCCTTACTGCCGAATTAATATTCATCAAATAAGTAAAAATACTGAAGATATACCATGAAAAATACTTTACTAGTCGTCACATTACTTTTATCTCATTTAGTTATGGCACAAACGATTACCACACCAAAGTCACCAAAGTTGGATGCAGATAGCTATTTGTTGATGGATTTTAATTCTGAAGAATTACTGGTAGAGTTTAATATTGATAAACAAGTGGAACCAGCCAGTATCACCAAAATGATGACAGCTTATGTGGTTTTTTCAGAGCTTAAAGCTGGCAATCTTAGTATGGATGATAAGGTTTTAGTCAGCGAAAAGGCCTGGAGAACAGGTGGTTCAAAAATGTTTATCGAAATCAATAAACATATATCAGTTACTGATTTAATTCATGGCATGATTATTCAATCTGGTAACGATGCTTGTGTCGCATTGGCTGAACATATTGCTGGTAGCGAGGAAACATTTGCTGACCTTATGAACCAACATGCACATAAAATTGGTATGAAGAATTCGCACTTTATGAATGCAACTGGTTTACCTGCCGACAACCACAAAATTACAGCAATTGATGCGGCCAAATTAGCCAAAGCCATTATTGTTAATTTTCCAGACTATTATGAAATATTTTCCCAAAAAGAATTTACCTTTAATAAGATAACACAGCATAATCGCAATACATTATTGTGGAGAGATCCGTCTGTTGATGGATTTAAAACAGGCCATACGCAAGCAGCGGGTTATTGCTTGGTTTCTTCAGCGAAACGCAATGGCATGCGATTGATTGCGGTAGTAATGGGGGCTAAATCGCAAAAAGCCCGCGCCGATGAATCGCAAAAACTATTTAATTATGGTTACCGCTTTTTTGAAACAAACTTACTATATAAAGGCAATGAAAAGAGAGTTAATATTGAAGTTTGGAAAGGACAATTAGAGAATATAGATTTAGGTTTATCAAAAGATTTATATATCACTATTCCACGAGGCCAATATAAAAACCTTAAAGCCAAAGTGGATATGCCCAATTACGTCGAAGCTCCGATACAAAAGGGACAAAAAATTGGCACATTAAATATTAAACTTGATGGTGAACTCGTCACCTCACGTGATTTAGTGGCATTGAAAAACATTGCAGCTGGAGGTTGGTGGACACGCACTACCGATAGCATGGGACTATGGTTTAAATCATTTGGAGATGATGATGACTAAGAAAAAAACAACAGATTTAGAAACACTAATTGAACAAAAAAAAGACAAAGCCGAAGGGTTAACCTTCCCTTGTGATTATCCCGTAAAAGCCATGGGAGAAAACAACACTAAGTTTTTACAAGAGATGTTGTTTATTGCACAAAAACATTGCCCAAGTACGCAAGAATGTCATGTGCGCACATCGGTGAGTAAAACGGGCAAATACCAATCGGTTACCATCACTGTTGAAGTGGATTCACGTGAGCATCTCGAAGGACTGTACGGAGAAATAAAATCTCATAAAGACGTCAAATGGACACTGTAAAAACAGTAGATATTAAACTCAAATATCATGGACAAAGCGAATATGAACCTGTATGGAGAGCCATGCAAGAGTTCACCAACAATCGAGACAAACAAACCCTTGATGAACTATGGATGGTAGAACACCCTCCTGTTTTTACGCAAGGACAAGCAGGAAAAGCCGAACACATACTCAATGCGGGTGATATTCCAATTATTCAAGTTGATCGTGGAGGCCAAGTCACCTATCATGGCCCTGGGCAAATCGTTATTTATCCATTGATTGACCTAAAACGCCATAAAATTGGGATTAAAGCCTTGGTTAATGGGATAGAAGAAGCATTGATACAAACCATGCATGAATACGGAGTGACAGCCAAGCGCAAAGAAAAAGCTCCTGGAGTTTATGTTGAAGATAAAAAAATTGCATCACTTGGATTAAGAGTGCGCAAAGGCTGTACTTTCCACGGCTTAGCCTTTAATATTTGCATGGATTTAGAACCATTTTCCCGCATCAACCCCTGTGGTTATGCTGGATTAGAAGTGACTCAACTCAGTGAATTAAATCAGCTAGTTGACTTTAAAAAGGTTCAAGAATTATTAATAAAAAAACTCTGTGAAGTACTCAATTTCACAGTAATAAAAAAGTAAAGAGAGCAGTATGACAGAATCTATCCCGTTAATCATTGCAGGCAAAAAACAGCTCGGTGAAGATAAAACTAAACGCAACCGTGCAGGATTTGATACCAGTGCGCCAACTTTGCGCAAACCTGATTGGATACGTGTGCGTTTACCAGTGGGTAATGCAGTTGCCAAGTTGAAACAAAAAATTAGTAATAATGCTTTGGTTACCGTCTGCGAAGAAGCTAGCTGTCCAAATATTCACGAATGTTTTACCAAGGGAACGGCAACATTTATGATTCTTGGCGAGGTCTGTACCCGCCGTTGTTCATTTTGCGATGTGGCACATGGCAGACCTTTGCCAGTTGATGCTAATGAGCCAGAAAATTTGGCTAAAACCATTGCCGAGATGGGTTTACGCTATGTAGTGATTACCTCAGTTGACCGAGATGACCTTAAAGACGGTGGGGCACAACATTACGTTGATTGCATAACCGAAGTACGAAAGGCTTGTCCAACCATCAAAATAGAAATCCTTACACCCGATTATCGTGGCAAGGGCCGTATGGACATAGCACTAGATATTTTGGCTCAAGAATTACCTGATGTATTCAATCACAACCTAGAAACTGTTCCAAACCTTTATAAAAGCGTTCGACCAGGTGCCGACTATCAATGGTCATTAACACTATTAAAAAGATTTAAAGAGAATCATCCCGAAGTTTTGACCAAATCAGGCATTATGGTCGGCTTGGGCGAAACCTATGAGCAAGTTCAGAAAACTTTGCGAGATTTGGCAAAACACAATGTCGATATGATAACAATTGGTCAATATCTGCAACCTACAAAACATCATCATCCAGTGATGTATTATTGGACACCACAAGAGTTTAAAGGCATCGAAGACTATGGTTACTCTTTGGGCTTCACACATATTGCTAGCGGTCCACTTGTGCGTTCAAGCTATTTTGCCGATAAATCAGCCGAAGAAGCAGGTGTTGAGTAAACATTAATTTTGTTTCATCCATGAAAGTAAAGTTGTATAATCTTTTGCCAATAGAATTAGACAAAAGACACTCGCATGAATACATCTTATCGTACAAAATTAGCAAATACCAATCTCGATTATTTCGATGCCAAAGCCGCTGTTGAAGCGATTCAAACTGGCGCTTATGCCAAGCTGCCGTACACATCAAAAGTATTAGCCGAAAATCTAGTACGTAGATGTCCACCAGAAACCTTAACCGATTCTTTAACACAAATTATCCAACGCAAAAGTAACTTGGATTTTCCGTGGTTTCCAGCACGTGTGGTGTGCCATGATATTTTGGGGCAAACCGCCTTTGTGGATTTAGCTGGCTTGCGTGATGCGATTGCCGATAAAGGCGGTGACCCCGCACAAATTAATCCAGTTGTACCAACACAATTGATTGTCGATCATTCACTAGCGGTAGAACATGCAGGTTTTGAAAAAGATGCCTTTGAGAAAAATAGAGCCATTGAAGATAGACGAAATGTGGATAGATTTCACTTTATTGAGTGGTGTAAAACAGCCTTCAAAAACGTTAATGTTGTGCCTCCTGGCAATGGCATAATGCACCAAATTAATTTAGAACGTATGTCACCAGTTGTACAAGTTAAAGATAATGTTGCCTTTCCTGACACTTTAGTTGGCACAGATTCCCACACACCGATGGTTGATGCTTTGGGTGTCATTTCGATTGGTGTCGGTGGATTAGAAGCCGAAAGTGTTATGCTTGGTCGCCCATCGTATATGCGCTTGCCAGAAATTATTGGTGTTAAATTAACGGGCAAACCACAAGAAGGTATTACCAGTACCGATATAGTTTTAGCAATTACCGAGTTTTTACGCAATGAAAAAGTGGTTTCTAGTTTCTTAGAATTTTATGGAGAAGGCGCAGCGGCTTTGACCTTAGGCGATAGAGCAACAATCTCCAATATGACCCCAGAATTTGGTGCAACAGCTGCCATGTTCGCCATCGACCAACAAACCATTGATTACCTAACCCTCACTGGTCGCGACGCCGAGCAAGTTAAATTGGTTGAGAATTATGCCAAAACCACTGGCCTGTGGGCAGATGATATGGTTGATGCCGAATACGAACGTATTTTGACTTTTGATTTATCAGCTGTAGATAGAACCTTAGCAGGGCCTTCCAACCCACATGCACGGTTACCCGTAAAAGATTTAGCGCAAAAAGGCATTACTGGCGACTACCAAAGCCACGATGGTTTAATGCCAGATGGCGCCTGTATCATTGCTGCCATTACATCTTGCACCAATACCAGTAACCCTCGTAATATGATAGCCGCCGGATTAATTGCCCGCAATGCTAACAAACTCGGGCTAACGCGAAAACCATGGGTCAAAACCTCACTCGCCCCTGGTTCAAAAGCGGTCACATTGTATTTAAAAGAAGCCAATTTATTGTCTGAACTGGAACAATTGGGTTTTGGTGTTGTGGGCTATGCTTGTACCTCGTGTAATGGCATGAGTGGTGCACTCGATCCAAAAATTAAACAAGAAATAGAAGAACGAAAACTCTATTCAACTGCCGTATTATCAGGCAACAGAAATTTTGATGGGCGTATTCATCCCCATGCGGATCAAGCTTTTCTCGCTTCACCTCCATTGGTAGTCGCTTATGCCATCGCTGGTTCGATTCGTTTTGATATCGAAAAAGACGTATTAGGCTATGACAAAGATAACAACCCAATCACCTTAAAAGACATCTGGCCAACTGACGAAGAAATCAATCAAGTGATTAAAGATAGCGTTAAACCTGAACATTTTAGAAAGGTTTATGAACCAATGTTTAAACTTAACGTACAATCCGATGAACAAACCGATCCACTTTACGATTGGCGTCCACAAAGCACCTATATCCGTCGACCACCCTACTGGGAAGGCGCACTCGCTGCCAAACGCACCATGAAAGGTATGCGCCCATTAGCGGTCTTGGGTGATAACATAACAACCGATCACCTTTCTCCATCTAATGCCATTCAGTTATCCAGTGCCGCAGGCGCGTATTTAGACAAAATGGGATTACCCGAAGTGGACTTCAACTCCTATGCAACCCACCGTGGCGACCACCTAACCGCCCAACGTGCAACCTTCGCCAATCCAAAACTATTAAATGAAATGGTGAAAGACGAAAACGGCAAAATCATCCAAGGTTCACACGCACGACTAGAACCCGAAGGCACACAAATGCGTATGTGGGAAACTATTGAAACTTATATGCAAAGAAAGCAACCCTTAATTATCGTCGCAGGCAAAGACTACGGACAAGGCTCATCTCGTGATTGGGCTGCCAAAGGCGTACGACTAGCTGGTGTAGAAGTGTTGCTTGCCGAAGGCTTCGAACGTATCCACCGCACCAATTTACTGGGCATGGGTGTGTTACCGTTAGAATTTACTAACAATGAAAATCGTAAAACCTATGGTATTGATGGAACAGAAACCTATGATGTCCAAGGTGAAATTTCTCCTAATTCCGAAATGTCGGTTATTATGACCCGCAAAAATGGTGAGCAAATAACCATTCCCGTTAAATGCCGATTAGACACCGCCGATGAAGTTTTGGTTTATGAAGCAGGAGGCGTTTTGCAGAGATTTGCTAACGAATTCTTAAAGTCTAACTCCTAAATGGCTCTTTTTGCCACTGGTTGCGCTTTCAGTGCTCAGGTATGCTTATACATTCCGCGCTGAAAACACAACCAGCAACAAAAATAACTCATTTATCAGTCAGACTTGCAGTAACAATAAAACAAACTTCAATCCGTACGAGCCACAGCCAGATACGGAAAAATATGTCTGGAACATATTTTCACGTAAGCCTTCATGGATGAAGGTGAGTATCATGGACGATACGAATAACCTCATTGGGAACATGCTTTCAATTTAAGTTGTTGATTTTCAGATTAAGCTAAACATTGCGACACTCGACCTATGTGAAAAGGATTTAGGATAATCACAAAAACCATTACAAACACCATTTAATGGATGTATTTGACATAAATTGCCAAAATTCATACTTTAAATGGAATTTAATTGCTTTTTATTTGTCTAGATGTAGTATGTTATATTAAAAAAGAGGGTGTCAAAATGTTAGTTGAGTTTACTGTAAAAAACTACCGTTCAATTAAAGACGAGCAAACTTTGAGCTTGGTTAAAGCAAATGGCGAAGAGCGAAACTGTTTTGTTCCAAATATTTCGCAAAGTATTGCTTTATCGAGTAGTGCTGTAATTTACGGTGCAAATGCAGCAGGAAAATCTAATCTTATTGAAGCCTTAGCATTTATGGATAATATGGTGCGTAAGTCTGCAACTTCAAGACAACAAGGTGATAGAATTACTGTAACCCCTTTTTTGTTTGATGAACAAACAACACTAGAACCATCTGAATTTGAATTGGTCTTTATTTCACAAGGAGTGAAATTTCAATATGGGTTTTCCCTTGATAAAGAAAGAGTGTTGGAAGAATGGTTGTTTGCATTTCCAAAAGGAAAGTCTCAAATGTGGTTTTCACGAGCTTATAATGCTAAAACTAACAAAAGCGAATATAAATTTGGCAACCATTTAACTGGGCAAAAGCAGGTATGGAAAAATGCAACACGAAACAACGCTTTATTTTTGTCAACAGCAATTCAATTAAATAGCGAACAATTACAACCAGTTTTTGATTGGTTTCAGGCCAATTTCTATGTCATCGATAGTTCAGAAGTTAGACCAGATTATACTCTTGAGCAATGTGATGTAACGAATAACAAAGAGTTAATTATTCAATTATTACAATCGGCTAATATTGATATTCATGATATTGAAATCAAAAAAGAAAAATTTGACCCTACTTTTTTACCAAAAGAAATGCCATCTTCTGTGAAGGAAATGTATATTGATAATTTAACTGGCAAGAATGTTATTAAGGAAGTTAAATCAGTCCACAAAATTAACAATGGTAAATTAGTCGCTTTGGATTTTGAAGAAGAATCTGATGGTACTCAAAAGTTTTTTGCTCTTTCGGGTCTTTGGCTCGATGCTTTAAAAAATGGCGATATTCTTGTTATAGACGAATTGCATAATAGTTTGCACCCAAAACTTGTTAAGTATTTAGTAGAGTTTTTCCATAATAAAAAATCCAATCCCAACAATGCACAACTTATTTTTACGACTCATGATACTTCTATTCTTAACCAAGATGTCTTTGCTCGTGACCAAATTTGGTTTTGTGAAAAAGACGAACAACAATCGACAGTTTTATATCCGCTAACTGATTTTAGCCCCCGAAAAGGGCGTGAAAATCTTGAGCAAAAATACATGTCAGGTCGTTACGGTGGCATTCCATTTATTAAGGAGTTTGAACTAGTCAAGGAGGCTTAATCATGGGAACGGACAATCTTTTTCATAAAAGAAAAGCAAAAACAAACAAAAGAAATAAACCTTACCGTAAAGAGTATGATACAGTTTTGATTGTTTGTGAAGATAAAGTTTCAGCACCAAATTATTTTAAAAAACTAATTGAGCATTACGAAATTAATACTGCTTATGTAAAGGTTGATGGTAGCTGTGGTTCAAGCCCTAAATGTGTCTTTGATTATGCAGTGCAACTATATAAAGAAGAAAAGATAAAAGGCAATCCATATGATCGAGTTTATTGTGTTATTGATAAAGACACACATAGCACATATGGTGAAACCATTGCAAAAATAGAAAATAAGCAACAATTCTATTTAGCAAACTCAGTTCCATGTTTTGAATATTGGCTTTTATTACATTTTAATTATTCAACAAAACCTTATGCTAAAAGAGGGAAATCAAGTATTGCCAACGAAGTATTGAAAGATTTAAAACATTATATGCCAGATTATGAAAAAGGTGCTAAAAATATATTTGAAACAACCATGGAAAAATTAGATTTTGCAATTAGCAATGCTAAACGTTCATCACAACAGGCAAGGGAGAATAACACAGATAACCCATCTACTTGTATTCATGAGTTAGTTGTATATTTGCGTGATATACAAAAACAACCAAAAAGAAGATAAGTGCATTGGAATACTGAAAAATCCCATCATAGCTACGAAAGAAAACTACAACAAAATCATATTTATAAATTTTAAGAGAAAAGTAAAATGAAAACCTGGGAAACTATATTTTCCTCGTTCCCATGCTCTGAGACTGTGAAATAACTCTTTGGGGATGGGACTTCAGTCCCATAAATTTTAATTAAGATTATTTTATAAAAGTACAAATGACCATATAGTTTGATTTGTTTAGATTGTTTTTATTTTTGGCGCAAGAAAAGCGAGGTTAAAACCTCGCCTCCAGTAATGTTTTTTAGTTATTTCACAAACTTTCTGCGTGGGAATGCATAGTTGTTTAATTTATAGGTTTTTCGGTGTATTTAAGATATACACTACCACGCAGAGCGTGGGAGTGAGGGAAACGCCTTGTTCAGTGGGTTTTTGCTCGTTGGTTTTAATGTGCGAGAATGCAGCGCAGCGGAATGGTGCACATTAAAACCAACGAGCAAAAAGTCCATCTGCAACTAATTGTTGGACGAAGCCGCTATCGCGGAGTTTATCGAAAGTGGCTTTGTCATAAATTTAGTGTAACCTCATTCCAATTTAATTAATTAAAAAGTAAAGTTGTAATCTCTTAATAAAACAACAGAGGTT
>Ga0256834_1000849_pt1 | contig 21569 bp, 21 predicted proteins | sample 4281140metaG_FD_190536 | JGI IMG/M metagenome (GOLD analysis project Ga0256834, IMG submission 190536) | Hydrothermal vent microbial communities from East Pacific Rise, Pacific Ocean - 4281-140 | ecosystem: Environmental > Aquatic > Marine > Hydrothermal vents | place: Pacific Ocean: East...
CTCTTCTTTAACTTCTTTTTTCTCTTCCTTTTTCTCTTCTTTTACAGTCTCTTTCTTTGAAGTTTTTTCTTCTACTATATCTTTTTTAACCTCTTTCTTATCTTCTTTTACCTCTTCCTTTTTCTTTTCAGAATTGTAAATAGATTGAGCTCCAAACTCTTCTACTAAAATTGTATAAAAGATAGCTCTATATTTATTTCTATTTGATTTTCCAATGACTTCAATTGTTTTAGCAATAGCTTCATCTAATTTTGGAGAATCCTCTAAACCTAATTTTTTGATTAAAAAATTCTTTTTAACTGTTTCTAATTCTTTAGTATCAGAACTTGAAACTTTTTCAGCATCTACTCTATAAATTGATGGTCCTAATCCTTTGGTTACACTTGCTAATAAATCAGTATCTAATTTTAAACCTAATTTTTTTACTTCTTCAGTGTATAAATCTATTTTTTCTTGTAATTTAGACATGTTGTCTATAAAATTTGTATTTGATTAATATTCAGACTATTAACAATAATACCAATCAAAGAGTTAAAATTATTTTTTTTTATAAATCCTTTTTTCTAATCTGTGCTTGTAAAAAGGAGTGCAAATTTACATATTTTTTATCAATTCAACAATCAGAATATCAAATATTTGAACACTAAAAATTCTAATTAATAATCACTCTCTTTAAGGGAAATAAAACTATTCTAAATGAAAAAACTACTCTTTAAAAGTATTTTACTTTTGATATTTCCTTTTTTTATAATCAATTGTAGTAGCGATGATACTGAAATAACATCAAATGCGATAATCAACACTACAGAGGCAAATGCTCAAATTACATTTACATCTATAAAAATAAGTGGAAAAGTAATTTCAAATGATGGAAATACAATAACATCTCAAGGTATTTGTTGGAGTAAAAATCCAAATCCTACAATAAGTAATGAGAAAATTACAGAAACTACGACTACCTTTACTAGTGTAATACAAGATTTAACTGTGAATACTACTTACTATTTTAAAGTTTTTGCTACTACAATTGTTGGCACAGCCTATAGTAAAGAACTAACATTAAAAACACTTCCTCTTGGTAATACAATTTGGAATTTTACAATTACGAATCACACTGGTACTGAAATATTAGCAAAAGTAAATTTTAACGAAGACCAAACTACAAAATATGAAGAATCTAATTGTGTTGATTGTTATAAAGCTCAAGGCTCTTGGTCTGTAGATGGAAATAAACTTACTTATATTGGTGAAAATTCAGATCCAGCTACATCAACTCATGTTTATACAGGAACATTTACAGGTTTAACCATGCAAGGAACTTACGATCACCTAATTGATCCTGATGGCACTTGGACTGCTATCTTACAATAGAAAATATTATACTCCCTCAAAGAGCCTTAGAATAATTCTTTAATAATTTGCTCTTCCGTAATTCCTTCTGCTTCTGCTTTATAATTTTTTACAATTCTATGCCTTAAAATTGCTAATGAAACAGCTTTCACATCTTCTATGTCTGGTGAAAATTTGCCTCGGATAGCGGCATAACCTTTTGCAGCAATAATTAAATTTTGTGAAGCTCTAGGTCCAGCTCCCCAATCAATATAATCATTAACAACTTGTACTGATTTTTCTGAATTAGGTCTTGTCTTAGCCACCAAATTTACTGCATATTCCACAACATTATCAGCTACGGGTATCCTTCTGATTAAATGTTGAATATTTAATATCTCTTGAGCTGAAAAAATAGAATTTATTTGCTTTACCTCATCTGTAGTTGTACTCTTAACAATCTCTATTTCCTCTTCATAAGAAGGATAATCTAAAAAAATAGAAAACATAAATCGATCTAATTGTGCTTCAGGCAAAGGATAAGTTCCTTCTTGCTCAATAGGATTTTGTGTTGCTAAAACAAAAAATGGAGGTTCTAATTTGTATTGATGACCAGCTACAGTAACTGATTTTTCTTGCATAGCTTCTAATAAAGCCGCTTGAGTTTTGGGAGGTGTTCTATTGATCTCATCTGCTAAAATAATATTAGAAAAAATAGGTCCTTTAATAAATTTAAAATGACGACTCTCATCTAAAATTTCGCTTCCTATAATATCTGAAGGCATCAAATCTGGTGTAAATTGAATTCTTTTAAAATTTAACCCTAATGTTTCTGATATTGTATTTACCAATAAGGTTTTTGCCAATCCTGGAACACCAATCAGTAGTGAATGCCCTCCACACAATACAGAAAGTAATACATGATCAATAGCATCGTGTTGACCAATAATAATTTTACCTACCTCTTGCTTTAGATCCTTATACTTTTTTACTAAATTCTCAACTGCAACTACGTCAGACATTAATTTTAATTTATATTTCTACACTATTAAACTAATCAAGAAAACATCTGGACTAATTATTCTTCCAATTATTTTTAAATTTACACTTACTATATTCACTATTAATATTAATATAAGTATCTTTAATATTCTCTTTTGCCCATTTTTCAATTGTCTCTTCTTTTTTCTTTTGTAAAGCTAAGCTTTGAATTTTAACATAATCTTTAACCAAGTCAGCCACATGAGCGTCGGTTTTAGATTTCATCAGAATAATCTTATACATTTTTTCTCCTTCACGGTTTTCATCATAAAAAACATCTGTAATCTCACCCTGTTTCATCGCACTAACTCTTGCATATAAAGTTGGGTCCATTCTTGTCAAATCAAACTTTGAATCATTCGTTTCGGGGTTCATCAATAAACCTTTATTTGCTTTTGTTTCTTTTTCTCCAGAGTACATTTTAACACCTTCATTAAAAGAAATTTTTAAAGTAAGAATATCTTTTCTTATTTTTGTCAAAGAATCTTTGACTTTATCTTGTTGTTCTTGAGTCACTTCTGGTTGTATTAGAAGATGCCTTACATCCCGTTGTTTTCCTTTTATCTTTTCTAAGATCAAAATATGATATCCAAATGCTGTTTTAAAAGGTTCAGAAATATCTCCTTCGTCTAAACTAAAAGCTGCCTCTTTAAATTCTGTTACAAACTGACTTTCTCTTGTTATTGTGTAGAATCCATTATTTTGAGCTACTCCTGGGTCTTCAGAGTACAAAATAGCCTTCATTTTAAAATTCCCTCCATCTATGACCTGTTGTCTTATCTCATTAAGCCGTTTTAACACTCTTTTCTCTTCTTCTTCAGAAGGCTTAGCATATAAAACAATTTGTTGCAACTCTATTTCTGCACCTATTTCTGGCAAATTGTTTTTCTCTTCTAAGCTTTTATAATAATTACGAACCTCTTCTGGTGTAACATCAACCTCATCTGTTAACTTTTGCTGCATTTTCTGAATTAATGAAGCTTCTTTTTCAACTTCAATAAATTCTTTCCGCAAATCTGCCATGTCATTAAACCCATAAAAGGTATATAATTTTTCTTCTGAACCCAGCTGTTGTAAAAAATAAGCAATTTTTCGTTCAACCTGACCTTGAACATCTGCCTCTGTAACAACCAAACTATCTACAATTGCATGATGTGACAATAATTTTCTATCCATTATTTGTTCTAATATTTCACAATTAGAAACTTCAACCTTCCCTTCGCTCTGCTGTTCTAGTTCTAATTTATAGGCTAAGATTTCTGAATCAAGCACAATGTTCTTTCCTATCACGGCAGCTACGCCATCTAGTTTTACTCTAGTATTTTCTTGTATTGAATCTTGAGCCTGTAAGACAAAAGAAAAACATAAAAAGGTAAGTATTATATATTTATATCGCATTTTAGTAAATTTGAAATTCTTTATTTTTAATTGCATCTTCGATAATTATTTCTTCAATTTTATTTAATAATTTTAATTTTCTTTTGTGTAATATCAATTGCTTTATTGTTGGTAATGCATAACTCATAGGTGCAATTTCATTCCGCAATAATACATCTTTAATTTTTACTATATACACTCCTAAAGAATCCTTTTTTTGTATGGATTTTTTCTTCTGTAAAAATGTTTTTTTGTTTATAGCTTTTAAATAAGGTGCTGCTCTTATTACATCATCATATTTAATCCAAATTGAATCATTTAAACTAAGTGATTTTAATTGTAATTCTTGTTTTATTAATTCTTGATTTGAAGCTTGTTTGTCATCTTTAAACAAAGATATTATTTCTCTTGGATTCAAAATATCATTTCCAAAATAAATATATCTAAATTTAACTAAAGCTTCATTCAATTTGAAAATTTCTTTATTTTCTGTGTAATATTTTTCAATCTCTACCATTGAAATTACAGTATCTAATTCTTGAGAGACAACAGCTTCCTTATATTTATTAATTAATAAATCTTGCTCATATTGCTTAACTAAAGTTGTAATTTGTTCTTTTTCTTCTTGAAGATTAATTTTGGCTTTCTGAATTAACAATTGTTCTCTTGCCCATTTATTAATATAATTTTTCACAAAAATAACACTATCTTCTTTAGATATTTTTTTAGGTAAAATTTCAGCCATATCTTCTTTATACAAAAACGTATCATACACTTTTGCAATAGCATTTTTATCTTCGTTTTTAGAATTACATGAGACAAGTAATGTGAATATTATGATATAAAAATATCTACTATACAATTTATTTTGAATTTAATTTTATTACTTTCTTTAATGCTCTTTTATTAATTTTAACTGGATATTTTTTTCTCAATTCTTTTATCCATTGTTTTTCTAAGTACTCTTGAAAATCATTAATAACCATTCCTTTCGCTTTTTTAAACTCCATAGGCTCAGGATTCATAATTTTAATCGTTTTGACAATACTAAAATTGGTTTCATTAATATTTATTACATCAGAAATGCCGACACTGTCTAACTTAAAATTATTAGGCAGTTTTTTGTGCCCTTCTTCTAAAATTCTTTTAGTAAATATTACATGAATAACTGGCCCTTCATTTACTAATTTCTTAATCTCTTCTAAACTCTTATTTTCTTCTAAATATTTTTTTACAAGTAAAGCTTTATCATGTTTTGTGCAAGATGCAATAATCACATCTCCTCTTTTTTTCCAAGAATACCTGTCTGAATTTTTATTAAAAAACTCTTGTAAAGCTATCGTATCCTTTTCAGCACGTTTCCAAACTTTATCTTGTAAGAGATCAAATAATAATAAACCGTCTCTATATTCTTGCATTGTAAATGCAAAACTAGTATCCGTTTTTTCTAAATTGTCTTTAAAATAATTTAGTGTTTTAAATTCTAAAAAATCTTGATATACATTCTCTACATCATCATTACTATGCGTCTTATTAAATTCAATTAAATCGCCTAATAGTATTTTTTCTTCATTTATTGTAAAAAGTGTATGTTTTAAATTTTGCTGAATTTGAATCGTATCTTGTTTTAAGAATAGCTGAGTTAATTTATCATCTTTAGTAATATTATATTCATTCATTAACTTATTTACAATAGATTTCCCTGCTGCTTTAGAACGTTCGTTTTTTTCTATTTTCTGGATAAGCTCTTCTTGAAGCTGATCAAATTTTTGTATAGGATGTTTTTTTATTAATGTCATTATATGCCAACCAAATCTTGTTTTAAAAGGTTTAGAAATTTCATTTACTTCCTTTAAGGAAAAGGCGATGTCAGCAAATGATTTTATCATTCTATTATACTTAAATTTAGGTATTGTACCTCCGTTTATTGCAGAATTCTTATCATCAGAGTACATTTTAGCTAAAAATTTAAAACTATCACCTTGAAGCAATTTGGCATATAACTCATCAATTTTTGTTTTTGCTACTAATGAATCTTCGGCGTTCTCTTTTATCATAATATGTGCCACTTCAACTTCACCTTTAGAAGGTCTTGTGTCATTCACCTTGACAATATGATATCCAAATCGTGTTCTAAAAGGCATAGAAACTTCATTTACCTTAGTCTTATAGCTTACATTTTCAAATGGATAAACCATATCAAAAGCCGAGAAATAGCCTAAATTTCCTCCATTTTTTTGAGCAGACGGATCTTCAGAATATTCTTTTGCTATGGATTCAAAAGATGCACCATTCATAATCTTTGTTCTAGCTTCAATTATTTTTTGATATGCTTTTAAAGTATCTTGTGGCAAAGATTTAGGAGGTACACCAACCAATATGTGACTGGCATTAATTTCTGTTTTCATTCTATCATAAGCTTCTTTCACAAGAGCATCTGTGATTTTACTATCCGTTAAGTAAGGTATAATTAACTGTTCTCTATAACTTTTCAACTCTCGTTTATAAGCTGTAACTGTATCGTATTTCAATTCATATGCCTGCTTTAATTTCAATTTATAGTTAATGTATAACTCAAGATATTCTTCAATAGATTTTTTATTCTCTTCAGCAACTATATCTCTGTTTTTATTGAAAACTTGATTGAATTCATCAATAAATACTGGAGTATTAACTACGGTAAATAAAATATTCTTTTTTGATTGCGATTGTGTGTGTGTACCAATTGTCAAACAAAGAATAATGATTAGGTGCTTAAAACTCATAAAAAACTTTTTAATATATTTATTATCTGGTTAAAAAATATTTTTAGAACGCCCAAAAATATTCCATATTTTCAAATTAGGTTGTTAAAAATATCACAAAGATATTACTCCTTTTATTTTAGACACTTCTTTATATTTTTCAATAATTGAATCAGCACTTTTCATCTTAACCAAAATGGTAAAACTAATGTATTTACCTGTTTTAGATTTTCTTGACTTAATTACTGCTCCTGTATGACTAAAAGCATTTTCTAATTCTTTCACTTCACCATCAGAAGGAATGATAAATTTATACATATACTCCGTAGGGAAATCTGTTGTTTCTTCTAATTTTGTTTTTAACTTTTTATAAAAATCATTTGAATCACTCACTGCACTATGATCTATTTTAAAATTTGAATAAATACAATTATACTACCAATTTATATAAATGATGATAAATTTTGACAAAAATACAGATATTATTTAGGTTAATAGAATTTATTTTTTTTCTTTGTTAATTAAGAATTTATAAAACCTTTATGTCACAAAAAATTGTTATTACAGGAGGCCCAGGCAGTGGTAAAACTACATTAATTAACGAATTAGTTTGTCGTAATTACACTTGTATTCCTGAAATATCAAGGCAAATTACATTACAAGCTAGAGAAAAAGGAATAGAATACCTGTTTTTAGAAGATCCTTTATTATTTAGCAAGCTATTACTTGAAGGTAGAGAAAAGCAATATCTTGAAGCTATAAATATAAATTCTGATGTTATCTTTTTTGATAGAGGTCTACCTGATATTCATGCATATATGAATTATTACAATACAGAATATTCTGAAATTTACCTTAAAAAAAGTAAAGAATACATTTATAATACTATTTTTCTATTACCTCCATGGAAAGAAATTTACAGTACCGATAATGAAAGACATGAAAGCTTTGCTTTAGCAATTGACATTTATCAGCATTTGAAAGATGCCTATACTAATTTAGGCTACCTAATAATAGAAGTACCCATAGGCACAGTAAAGGATAGAGTTGATTTCATACTAAAAAAACTTACTCTTTTATAATGGAATCTCCACTATCCATTTTAAAAAAGTATTGGAAGTACCAAGACTTTAAAAAGCCTCAAGAAAAAATCATTACTACAGTACTTCAAAATAAAAACACAGTAGTATTACTACCCACAGGTGGGGGTAAATCTATTTGTTACCAAATACCCGCTTTGCTAAAAGAAGGTGTCTGTTTAGTCATTTCACCCTTGATTGCTTTAATGAATGATCAAGTCGATAGCCTTAAAAAAAAGGGAATAAAAGCCATAGCTTTAACATCAAGTTTACATCAAGAAGAAGTAATTCAAGCTTTTGACAATTTACAATTTGGTAATTATAAATTCTTATATATTTCACCAGAAAAATTACAATCAGAATTTATTCAACAAAAAATAAAACAACTTAATATCAACTTAATTGCCGTAGATGAAGCTCATTGTATTTCAGAATGGGGGCATGACTTTAGACCTGCCTACTTAAAAATACCTATAATTAAAGAACTGGGTATTTCTGCACCTATACTTGCTTTGACTGCTACTGCTACAAAACGTGTTTTGAGTGATATTATCACTAATTTAGAAATTTCTGATGCTCAAATTTTCAAACAGTCATTAAAACGTTCTAAATTGGCCTTAAAGATTACCCAACATGAAGATGTTTATTACCATTTAAAAAGACAATTACCTACACATTTACAACCAGTAATTATCTATGCAAGCAGTAGAAAACGTGTAAAAGATCTTAGTCTTTATTTAAATAAAAATAATTTTAAAAGCTCTTATTATCACGGAGGATTATCTGTTGAAGAGAAACAAGCTTCTTTTAACAATTGGATGAAAGAAAAAACACCTATAATGGTGGCTACAAATGCTTTTGGGATGGGTATCGATAAAGATAATGTGCAACAAATTATTCATATAGACTTACCAAATAGTTTAGAAAACTACATGCAAGAAGCGGGTAGAGCTGGTAGAAATGGACAAAATGCAATCTCAACTATTTTTGGCAATGAACACACTATTTTTAATCTTAAAAATCAATTTAAAAAAGGCTTTGTAACTGTAGCTTTTGCTAAAAGCATTTACAATCATTTAAATCAATATTTATACATTGCTTATGGTGAATTACCTCAACATTCTTTTGAGTTTAATCTCACTACTTTTTGTAATCAATATCAAATCAATATTTTACAAACCTATAATACCCTTAAATTACTAGAAAGGGAGCAAATTTTAAGCTTTGACGAGAATTTCAACGTACAATCCTCGTTAAAATTTAAAGTCTCTCCTAACAAAGTACTTGACTATGCTGAACGTAATAACAATCAATTGATAAAAGTAATTTTACGAACACATGGTGGTATTTTTGATCATTATATTAAAATCAATGAATCAATTATTGCAAAAAAAACAAACACTACCTCTTCTCGTATAAAAAGTCAACTTATTAAACTTGAGAAAGATGGTTTGGTAAAATACAATTACAACAAGAACACCAGCCAATTAAAATTCTTAGTTCCTAGAGAAGATGATAAAACTATTCTTAAAATTGCTCAAGATATCAAACAACAGAATAGCATCAAACTAGAAAAAATGAATGCTGTAATTCATTATGTAAAAAATAATAAGATTTGCCGAAGTAAATTATTATTAGATTATTTTGATGAAAAAACAGGTTCAGATTGTGGTATTTGTGATGTCTGTTTATCTACAAAAAAATCACTATTTGATCACAAACCTCTAGCAAGAAAAATTTTAGAACTTCTATCTCATCAAAAACAATTATCCGCCAAAGAAATTATAACAAGCTTAGGTATTGAAACTTCAATTGTACTAACAACCATACAAAACCTATTGAATACTGATAAAATAAGTATAAATTCGCAAAATAAATTAGAAATGAATAAAGATGACTGACATCCGAATTATATTTATGGGTACTCCTGATTTTGCTGTAGCTACTTTAAAAGCACTTATAGATCATAAATTTAATGTTGTTGGTGTGATTACTGCACCCGACAGACCTTCAGGAAGAGGTCGTAAATTAAATCAATCAGCAGTAAAAAAATATGCCTTAGAACAGCAATTAACTATTTTACAACCTACTAATTTAAAAGATGAATCCTTTTTAGATAAATTAAAAAAACTCAATGCTAATTTACAAATTGTTGTTGCCTTTAGAATGTTGCCAAAAATTGTTTGGCAACTTCCAACCCTAGGCACTTTCAATTTACATGCTTCATTACTTCCTAATTATAGAGGTGCTGCTCCTATTCATTGGGCAGTGATAAACGGAGAAACTAAATCTGGAGTCTCTACTTTTTTTATTGATGAAAAAATTGATACAGGCAAAATTATCTTACAAGAAGAAACTACAATTGGTGATAACGATACTACAGGCGATTTACATGATAAACTCATGGATATTGGAAGTCAACTGGTTATAAAAACCGTTGAGTTAATTCAAAGAGGAAAAGTAAAGACGACAGTTCAAACTGTAACTGAAAATTCAACCCATAAAGCTCCTAAAATTTTCAAAGAAACTTGTAAAATAGATTGGCAACAATCTTTAAATTCTATTTATAATAAAATTAGAGGTCTAAATCCTTATCCTGGTTCTTGGTCTGTACTAAATAATAATGGAGTAGCTTTTGAAGTGAAAATTTATACTATTAGAAAAGTTAAAGAAAATCACCATTATAAAATAGGTAAAGTTATTTGTACTAAGAAAGAATTGAAAGTTGCTGTTAAAAAAGGTTATATACTCATTGATGAAATTCAATTACCTAACAAACGAAAAATGAGGGTTAATGCATTGTTAAACGGATATAACTTTCACGAAAACGCCTATTTCAAATAGTTAAGAACCTTCTAAACCTACATTAAAACATCACTTTTCTTCTCATTAGAGCCTAAAAATACTGTGGTTATTAACAATTACGCTTGTTTTATTAACAAAATTAGAGGTTTTAGAGTCTAAACCTTGTGCAACCCCTTATAAAATATATATTTGTTCAGCTTTTAACGAGCAAAACAATATTTAATCAATTTAAAAATTTAATTATGAACAAATCAGAATTAGTAGAAGCTATGGCTGCAGATGCAGGAATTTCTAAAGCTGCTGCAAAAAAAGCATTAGACTCAGTAATGGGTAATGTACAAAAAACTTTAAAAAAAGGTGACAGAGTATCTTTAGTAGGTTTTGGTTCTTGGTCAGTGACTAGAAGAGCTGCAAGAGACGGAAGAAATCCTCAAACTGGAAAAACTATAAAAATTGCTGCTAAAAATGTAGTGAAATTTAAGCCAGGTGCTGAGTTGAAAAATTCAGTAAACTAATTTAAGCATTGCTTAGAAAACTTAAAACTCTCAATTTAAATTGAGAGTTTTTTTTTGCAATAATAATTACTACCTTAGTAGAGTAATTAAACACTATGAAATCAGCTGAAATTACCAAAGGAAAATTATTAATAGCAGAGCCATCAATTTTAAATGACAGTTCTTTTAACAGATCAGTAATACTTTTGTCTGAGCATAATGATGAAGGATCAATAGGTTTTATAATGAACAAACCTTCAAATTATATATTAAGTGACTTAATTCCTGAAATTACTTCAAACTTAACTATTTATAATGGTGGCCCTGTCTCTAAAGAAAATTTATACTTTATACATAGAGTGCCCCAATTGATTCCAGATAGTATAAAAATAACAGATGGTATTTTTTGGGGAGGTAATTTTGATACAGTACAAACTTTGCTAGACAAAAATACTTTAAACGAAAATAATATTCGATTTTTTCTTGGTTATTCTGGTTGGAGTAAAAATCAACTTCAAGACGAATTAAATACTACTTCTTGGGTAGTTATTGAAAATCAATACCAAAATCTTTTTGAAATTTCTGACCAATCTTCATGGAAAAATCATTTGATGAAATTTGGCGGTGAATATAAAATTTGGGCCAATGCACCTGAAAATCCTAACCTAAACTAATTTCTAAATCTACTAGATAAAAGTTTATACATTTATGGTTGAATTGCAATTATAGCTTTCTTATTAAAAATGAAACCCCGAGTTAAAACTTCGAGGAATTCATTTCAGTTAAAAAAGAATTGTGTTATTTTTTATACCTCTTTTTCAATATAAAAAAGACTAAAAAACCAATCAATAGTATAGGCCAGATATAAATCACACCTAATAGAATACTCGAAATCAAATGCCAACCATATAAAAAACCTTCTTTTACTTTTGAGAAAAATGTACGAGAATAACTCTCTGGTTCTTCTTTATAATCAACCGTTTCGTACAATTCTACTTGAATGGTACTATAACTTACTTTATTACTTAAAAAATTTAGTCGCCCTTGAACAATTTCTATTTCTTCTTGAATAATACCTAACCGCTCTTCAGTTGCAAGAATATCTTTTACTGTTTTTGCTGATTTACGAAGTATCGTTTCATAACGCTGCTTTACCTCTAACTTTGTTTTTAATCGCGACTGTAAATCGACATATTCTTCGGTTACATCATCTGTAGTAATATTTTCATAATCAATAAACTCAGCCACATTAACTATAGAATCTAATAATAAAGCAAAATGTTGATTCGGGACTTTTATCGTAAATCGATTCTCTTTTCGATATAAATTATTTTCAAATCGCTGATCTGACAAATAGCCATTAAACTGCTGCACCATTTTATTTATTCTCTTTGATGCACCCTTCACCTCAACTACCTTATACTTAACAGATGCTGATTTGATAATTTTTAACACTTTTGAAGTTTCTTGACGTGGAGTTTCTTGACTTGGACTTAAAGTTTCACTATCCATACCCTCTATCGCTATGGCTTCATGTTTTTCAGATAGTTCTACATTATCAACAGCCAAACTTTCTTTATGATTACTATTACATGATAAAAGAAAACTTGTAAATACGATTAACATCAAAACTTTTAATCTGAAATTTAACTTGTTTGTTCTCATAATTTTTTATTTTTAAGATTTATATGAGCTAACTTATGTAGCTTATAAAGCTAACCATTGAAAAGCTCTTGTAAACCAATTGTAATTTATTTTACAATAAATAATTTATTGATTTTAAGCATGTTAAACATTTGAATTCAGAAGATACATATTATTTTAAAATATTAAAACAAGAAATTACACATACTTTCTTGTTAAAAAATAGTGCTTCTACTTTAATAAATGATTGGAAAGGAGAAGATATTGTCGCTTTTCAAGAAGATTTATTTAGAAAGGTAAAAGCAAGAGTTAGTGAGAAATGGTTTTATACTTATATCAAAAATGAACCTGAAAAATTACCTCGAATTGATATTTTAAATTTATTGAGCTCATATATTGGCTTCCAAAATTGGACAGCTTTTAAAGATGCATATCCTTATATTGAAATAGTAAAAGAAAAAAATAAACCTCAAAAAAAACACTATGCTCTTTTGCTGTTACTACCCATTATTGTGGGTCTATTTTATTTCTATACACTAAAAAATGAATTCCAATTTTGCTTTATAGACGAAGATAAAAACGAAACTATAACTACAGTATTAGATATAAAAATACTACAAAATCATGAATCTCCTCTTTATCTGAAAACGGATAGTTTGGGCTGTTTTTCACACACAACTAAAGAAAAATCTATTACATTTATTGTGCAATCTCCTTATTATAAAACAGATACAATTACTAGAACTATTGGCACACAAATAAATAACACCATACAATTACACACTGATGATTATGCTTTAATGCTACATTATTATTCAAATAACAATGTAAAAAATATTAAAAAACGAAAACTACAATTACAAAATTTGATTGCTGACAATGCTCAAATTTATCAGGTTTTTTCTAAAAGCATTGGTGTTGAAATTTATTCAAAAAATGAATTCATTCGTAAATTAACAATTCCTACAAGTAGTTTAAAAAATATAAAAATTTTGAATAAACTATATAAAAATGGAAAAATTGTAAAACTTAAATTTATAATACAATGAAAAAAGTTTTATCCATAACGCTCCTCTTCATTGTAATTTCTTGTTCTAATGCTAAACGAGAAGCTCCTTTTATGGATAGTGACACTACAGAAGCGAGTCCAGAAGTATATCCTATAGAAAACATTTCTTTAGAAAAAAGTTTTACTTATCTACATTTAACTCAACAAAAATTACAAGACTATTACGACTTAGTTGTTTTACTAAAACAGCATCCTGAATTTAAAGATGATATTACATCGCAATTAAGAGAGCTTTCTAAAAGTGAGATTACACCTAATTATATGCAGCAAGTACGCATAGAAAATGTACAACAATTAGGTAAAAGTGAGCAAATTTCAGATTCTATTCAAAAAATCAACATTCAATTTGATATTGTTGGTAAAAACAATACAAAAATTGATACTACCACAGCAATCATTAAGACTAAAAAAATAATAGTTGACAATAAGGATGTTGTTTCAACTAAAATTGTATTTATCAAAGAACAAATCGATAGCTATAAAAAATGAAAACAGCAACAGTAAGTCAACTCAAAAAAGAGTTAAAGTATCAATCGCAAGAAGAACTCTTAGTGTTATGTTTAAAGTTGTCAAAGTTTAAAAAAGAGAATAAAGAATTATTGACTTACCTCCTATTTGAGGCTGATGACGAAGACTCTTTTATACATGGTGTAAAAGATGACGTTACTGAATTATTCTGTCAAATAAACACCTCTAGTTATTTCTATATCAAAAAAAGTGTCCGTAAAATTTTAAGGAATATAAAAAAATACATTCGCTATTCAAAAAAGAAAGAAACTGAAGTAGAATTATTATTACATTTTTGTTCTGAACTAAAAGAGATGAGTCCGCCATTTTACAGAAACACAAGTCTTCAAAATATTTATGATCGACAAATTTTATTAATTCAAAAAGCTATTGCAACATTACACGAAGATTTACAATATGATTATAATTTAGAATTAGAAGAATTGTAAATAATCAATTACTTTCGCTATCTAAAATTAGCTAAAAGTATTACTATGAAACCATTCCAATTCATCATCTTAGCATTATTAACTATAGGATGCCAAACAAAAAAAGAAACACCTCAACAAAAAGAAGTGAAACAAGAAAAAAAATACACTTCCTTTTTTGTAGGTACTTATACTGACACCATAAGTAAAGGCATTTACACCTATACACTTTCTAAAGAGGGTAAATTAGAAAAAGTCGGATTGGCTGCTCTGACTACCAACCCTTCATTTTTAGTAAAGAGTTTTGATCATAATTATCTATTAGCTGTAAATGAAGTTGACAGTAATAATGGCAATGGCACCGTTGAGTCTTACAACATCAATGGTGACAGTTTGAAGTTTATCAGCAGAAGTTCTTCTGGAGGTGCTCATCCTTGTTTTATAACTGTAAATAAAAATGGAAATGTATTAACTGCTAATTATACAGGTGGTAATATAGGCTTGCTACAACTTAATTCAGAAGGCGTTTTATCTGACTTATTAGATATTCAACAGCATACTGGTAAAGGTACTAAAAAACAGCAAAATACTGCTCATGCACATTCAGCATGGTTTGAGGCTGACAACAACAATATTATTTCAGTTGACTTAGGTACAAATGAATTATGGTTTTCTAAACTAGATACATCACAACAAAAATTACAATTTTCAAGTCCTAAAACTTTAAAAATGGATGAAGGAGCAGGCCCAAGACATTTAAGCTTTCACCCCAACGAAAAATGGATTTATAGCATCAATGAATTAAATAGCACAGTGAGTTTACTTGAAAAGACTAAAAATAACACCTTAGAGAAAAAAGCTTCTTTTTCTACTTTGCCTGACGGATATACTGAAGAGAGCTATTGTGCTGATATTCATATTTCATCAGATGGAAAATTTTTATATGCCTCAAATAGAGGGCACAATAGTATAGCTGTATTCAGTATAAATTTAGAAAATGGCTCTCTACAATCTATCTCACACCAGCCTACAAAGGGTAATTGGCCAAGAAATTTTTCATTATCCCCTGATGAAAATTATATTATAGTTGCCAATCAGCATTCTAACAATTTGGTGTCTTTTAAAAGAGATGCAACTACAGGATTATTAGTTTTTACTGATGAAATCAGTGCTCCATCTCCTGTTTGCATTCTATTTTAAACTTGAGGTCTATTTAGGTTTTAACAAAAAAAATCCCGCCTTACAGCGGGATTTATATCAAGTTCTCTTATTTTTTGATAATTATGATTATCAAAAAACATTGCCATTAATTTCCTTTTTTGAAATCGGCTAAAAATTTTGCCAATCCGATATCTGTTAATGGATGTTTTAACAACCCGTCAATTGCACTTAAAGGGCCTGTCATGACATCGGCTCCAATTTTAGCACAATCCATTATATGCATGGTATGGCGTACTGAAGCTGCTAATATTTGAGTTTCAAAGCCATAATTATCATAAATTAATCTTATTTCTGAAATTAGCCCTAAACCATCTGTAGAAATATCATCTAAACGACCAATAAATGGAGACATATATGTGGCTCCAGCTTTAGCAGCCAATAATGCTTGACCTGCAGAAAATACTAAAGTCATGTTTGTTTTAATTCCTTTAGTTGAAAAATATTTACATGCTTTTACGCCATCTTTTATCATAGGTAATTTCACTACAATTTGAGGATTCAATTTAGCCAATGCTTCACCTTCTTTTATCATTCCATCATAATCAGTAGCAATAACCTCTGCACTTACATCTCCATCAACAATTTCACAAATGGCTTTATAATGATTGATAATATTTTCGTGACCAGTAATCCCTTCTTTAGCCATTAAAGACGGATTGGTAGTTACACCGTCTAAAACACCCATTTCTTGAGCTTCTTTAATTTGGTTTAAATTTGCTGTATCGATAAAAAATTTCATGTTATATATTTATTGTTTGGTTAGTAAAGGTAATGTATCTCTAAAATTTGCTTATAATGATAACGGTTAACTTATTAACATGTTTTACAAAATAAATTTCTACTGTAAAAAAGTGTAGATATTTAATGAATAATCTCACATTTTAAAATGATTCATTAGCATTATTTCATACCATTTATCGGGTAATATTCTTTTCAATACTATTGAAAACTTCTCCATTAAACCCCCTACTTTATAATGTATTTTTGGATGTTTTTTTGTGATAATTTTATAAACAGCTTCTGCCATAATTTTAGGCGGCAAACCTCCATCTACATGAGCATCCATCAAAGCTAAATTTTCTTTGTATTTATCTTTATACGCTGAATCTTCAAAAACTGGAGTATGGTATCTACCAGCAGCAATATTGGTTGCAAAATCTCCTGGAGCAATATTTGTAACATTTATTCCAAAACTTTTCACTTCCATACGTATGGCTTCAGTAATTAGTTCTAAAGCTCCTTTACTGGCAGAATACATCCCCCGAAAGGGCAATCCCATATAACCAGCAATAGAAGTGGTGTTGATAATCAATCCTGATTTTTGTTTACGCATATAAGGTAAAACTGCTTTCATCACATCTATGGGACCAAAAAAATTGGTATCAAATACTTTACGCATTTCATCGGTTGGCGTATCTTCAATAGCCCCTGTAATACCCATTCCTGCATTATTAATCAATACATCTAACTTACCTTCATTTTCAATAATTGTTACAACTGCTTTTTGAATACTGTTAACATTAGTCACATCTAAAGGCAACATCTTAAAGCTTAAAGTATCATCTTCTTTTGGCCTACGACTCGTGCCATAGACTTGCATTCCTTTCAACTGTAAATATTCAGCTATACTTTTACCAATTCCTGATGAAGCTCCTGTAATTAAAACTACTTTAGACATTATTAAATATTAAAAATTTATTACAAGCCAAAAATACATTTTTTGGAATGATTTCAATACATTTTTAATTTGAAATACAATATTGAATTAGACTAGAAATCCTTCCTTTTGAGATTAACAGGATTAGAGTATTGTAGTTATTATTTGTAGTTACCAAGCGAAGTAAGCTGTAGAGAGATTCCGATTGCGTTCGGAATTAATTCAACTAACTATTCTGTATGTACTCCTTACAGTCTTTTTACAAAATAGTATTTTATTAAAAATGGGCAAGCGACCTACATCACACCGCTACGACCTAATACCTTTGCTGCGTTCCCACCCTGGAGGATTCAAAGGGAGCTGGTTGTGTAGGACTTGCCCACAGCAAAAGTACAATCAATTTCTTATTTTTCACTATTTTTTATTAAATTTTAATCCACAAAAAAATAAGGTACTAAGTGTTAAATAATTATATTTGTTCTCTAAACCAAAATTTAAAACAATGGAAAATCAAAAAAACTTTCTACCTATCGCTTTTCAATATGGTATTATTCTAGCTGTCTTGAGAATTTTGGTAGATTTTGGTTTAAAAATGGCAGATGTAAGTGCCATGGTTTACTATGTAGGGTATATAATTGGTTTTATACTTGAAATCGTCCTTATTTTTATGGCAGTTAAATTTTTTAGAGATAAAATTAATGAAGGCTTACTTTCATTTTCTGAAGCTATTAAAATCGGCATAATAATGATGGTTATTACTGGTATAGGTACATTTCTTTCTTTTTCATTTATTGATGCTGATTTTCAAATGAGAAAAGCAATTGAGTTTGCTGAAAAATATGACCCTGAAAATGTTGATACTGTCATTGAACAAATTGAAGTAGGTAAAGAAAACCCCAAATACTTTTTGTCTTTCGGAATGTTTATCATGTACTATATTTTTATCGGTTTTGTAATTTCAGCCATTGCTGGTGCCGTTTTTGGCAAAAAAGATGAGCAATATTAATTAGCAACTATTACTATGAATATATCAGTAGTTATTCCACTACTTAACGAAGAAGAGTCTTTACCAGAATTGCACGAATGGATTGTCAAAGTAATGCAAGCTCATCAATTTACCTATGAAATTATTTTTATTGATGATGGCAGTACAGATAATTCTTGGCAAATCATTGAAGGCCTCTCTAAAGAAAACACATCAGTAAAAGGCTTACGTTTTCAGCAAAATTTTGGTAAATCACAAGCATTACATGCTGGTTTTAAAATTGCCCAAGGAGATGTTGTTATTACTATGGATGCTGATTTACAAGACAGCCCTGATGAGATTCCTGAATTATACCAACTCATCACTGAAAAAAAATTAGATTTGGTTTCAGGATGGAAAAAGAAACGATTTGACTCTAAAATTAGAAAAAACTTTCCTTCCAAACTTTTTAACGCTGCAGCCCGAAAAACTTCTGGTTTACATTTACACGATTTTAATTGTGGGTTAAAAGCTTATAAAAACGAAGTTGTAAAAAATATAGATGTATTTGGTGAAATGCACAGATACATACCTGTACTAGCAAAAAATGCAGGCTTTACAAAAATTGAAGAAAAGGTGGTACAACACCAAGCACGTAAATACGGAACTACAAAATTTGGTATGGATAGATTTATTAATGGGTTTTTAGATTTAATTACCATTTGGTTTTTGTCGAAATTTGGCAAACGTCCAATGCATTTATTTGGCTTATTAGGTAGCCTTATGTTTTTCATTGGCTTTTGTTTTGCATTCTATTTAGGTATTGATAAATTATTCATCAATCCTTCAGGTAGATTAATCACGAACAGGCCTCAATTTTATATTTCATTAGTCGCAATGATACTTGGTACACAATTATTTTTAGCAGGCTTTTTAGGTGAACTTATTTTAAGAGGGAAAAGCACTGATGATCGCTATAGAATTAGTAAAAAAACTAATCTTTAATTAAAATAGATTTTCATTCTTCAATTAAAAACAAAACACCTTATCATAAAGGTTAAATTACTAACTTTACCCAATGAATAAAGAACAAGTATTACAAAACGCAAAACTTTGGTTAAATAAAGCGTTTGACACAGAAACACAACAAGAAGTACAACATTTAATTGATAACGACACTGACACTTTATTAGATAGTTTCTATAAAAACATGGAGTTTGGCACTGGTGGTATGCGTGGTGTAATGGGTGTAGGCACTAATAGAATCAATAAATACACATTAGGTAGAGCTACACAAGGTTTGGCTAACTATCTTCGATTGGTAACTCCTGAAAAAGAGTTAAAAGTAGTTATAGCTTATGATTGCAGACATAACAGCAAATTATTTGCTAAGATTGTCGGAGATATTTTAACCGCCAATGGCATCAAAGCTTTTGTATTTGATGATTTAAGAACAACACCTGAGCTATCATTTTCTGTTCGTCATTTAGGTTGTGATGCAGGTATTGTATTGACTGCATCTCATAACCCTCCTGAATATAATGGTTATAAAGTCTATTGGAATGATGGAGGACAAATAGTACCTCCTCATGATAAAAAAATTATTGAACAAGTAAATTCAGTTGCTTTTTCTGAAATTAATTTTAATGCAAAAGCTAATTTATTGACGAGTATTGGTAAAGAAGTTGATGAGGTTTTTCATAAGGCTTGTGTTAAAAACGGGAATTTTAACATCCCCAATAAAGAAAATCTAAAAATTGTATTTACCTCATTACATGGCACATCCATCATCTCAATTCCAAAAGTTTTAAAAATGGCTGGGTTTACTGATGTGCATATTGTAGAAGAGCAACGAAAACCAGATGGTAATTTTCCTACAGTAAAATCACCAAACCCTGAAGAACCTGCTGCATTAAAAATGGCAACTGATTTAGCTGAAAAAATTGAAGCTGATATCGTTATAGGTACTGATCCTGACTCAGACAGATTGGGTATCGCTGTTAGAGATTTAGAAGGTAACATAAAACTTTTAAATGGCAATCAAACCATGGCAGTAATGACCAATTTTCTTATCAAACAATGGTATCAAGGTGGTAGGCTTAATGGCAATCAATTTGTAGGTACTACTATTGTTTCTACAGATTTAGTGAAAGATATTGCTACAAGTTATAATGTTGAAACTAAAGTAGGATTGACAGGTTTTAAATGGATTGCTAAAATGATTCGTGACGCAGAAGGTTCACAAGAATTTATCGGTGGTGGTGAAGAAAGTTTTGGTTATATGGTTGGTGATTTTATTCGTGATAAAGATGCGGTAACTGCTACCCTTTTAGCTTGTGAAATTGCTGCTAGTGCAAAAAACAACAATTCAACCTTTTATAAAAAACTATTAGGCCTTTATTCTAAACATAGCTTTTATAAAGAATACTTAATTGCCATTGTAAAAAAAGGTATGGATGGTGCTCAACAAATCAGTCAAATGATGACAGATTTACGAACGAATCCTGTAAAAGAGATTGATGGTTCAGCTGTAGAATTTTTATACGATTATGAAACCTCTATCTGTCAAAATTTATTGACAGGAGAAAAATCAACTATTGATTTACCAAAATCTAATGTATTGATTTATCAAACTACTGATGGCACTAAAGTTGCTGCAAGACCAAGTGGAACAGAACCTAAAATTAAATTCTATTTTAGTGTAAACCTTCCTCTTGAAAAAATAGAAGACGAAAAAGTTGTTGACAAACTACTAACTCAAAAAATTGATAGAATTATTAAAGAAATGCAATTAAATTAGTGGAGTATTTTAAAAAAATAATACGATTTGCAATCCCTTATAAGAAATATGCATACTTAAATATCTTTTTTAATATTTTATATGCTCTTTTTTCGGCGTTGTCATTTATGGCATTAATACCGATGCTTGATGTTTTATTTTTAAAAGACACTATAAAAGTTACTAAAAAGCCCTTGTATCAAGGTGTTTCAGAAATTAGTAGTTATGGTAAAGACTATCTTAATTATTATATCTCATCAATTGCAGGAGATGACCCTCAAAAAGCATTACTCATAGTCATTGGACTTGTCATCTTTTTATTTTTATTTAAAAACATCTTCAATTACTTAGCCATGTTCTTTATTACATTTTTACGTAATGGTGTTTTAAAAGACATCAGAAATGAATTATATAATAAAACGATAAGCCTA
>Ga0256834_1000850_pt1 | contig 21556 bp, 15 predicted proteins | sample 4281140metaG_FD_190536 | JGI IMG/M metagenome (GOLD analysis project Ga0256834, IMG submission 190536) | Hydrothermal vent microbial communities from East Pacific Rise, Pacific Ocean - 4281-140 | ecosystem: Environmental > Aquatic > Marine > Hydrothermal vents | place: Pacific Ocean: East...
TTACTGTAAGATTTCAACTAATAAGTAAATCATTAACAGTATAATTTTCACTTTCTATCAATTCACTTGCTCAAACTGAATTTGGAGCTAAATCTGATGAAGTTATTGTAGAATCAGCTATTTCAGAACTTTCAATAGTTTGTCCAAGTATTGTTACATCAGAACTTAATCTATCATCTGCTAGAGTTCAAGCATTTAAATTACTTGCATTTCTAAAAAAAGTAGAATCATTTCATTCTAATTTACTACTATCTCTTGCTACAAAACTATCAGAAATATCATCTTCAGTAATTGTATTATTAGTTATTTCAGAACTTTCAATAGTTTGCCCAAGTTTTGTTACATCAGAACTTAATCTATCATCTGCTAGAGTTCAAGTATCTAAATTCGTTGCATTTGTAAAAAAAGTAGAATCATTTCATTCCAAAGTTCCTGCATCATTTGCATAAGGAGCAACTACACTTCAACCATCTGTTAAAGTTATAGAATTTCAAGAAGTTGATAAATCTTGTGTATCAGTGTTAGTATCTGTATCAATATTTTCTGTTGTAATTCTGTGAGTTCAAGTGTTATCTTTTATTTGAAAATATTTTCAAGAATTATTCCAAGTAATAGCAGAAGTATTTCAGTCTTTAACTCAATCTTGAATAATTATTCAAGCTGTATTACTACTTGCATTATTTCATCAATTATTTAGATTTATATTTCTATCTTTTACATACATATTTGTTGAATTTATCTTTGTTTCAGTTCAGTTTACTGTAAGATTTCAACTAATAAGTAAATCATTAACAGTATAATTTTCACTTTCTATCAATTCACTTGCTCAAACTGAATTTGGAGCTAAATCTGATGAAGTTATTGTAGAATCAGCTATTTCAGAGCTTTCAATAGTTTGTCAAAGTTTTGTTATATTAGAACTTAATCTATCATCTGCTAGAGTTCAAGTATCTAAATTCGTTGCATTTGTAAAAAAAGTAGAATCATTTCAATCTAATTTATCAGAATCAGCTGCTTTTGCTGAAATTCAAAGATATTTAGCATTTAACAAAGTTCAATTTTCTTTAATATCCCCATCTACATTTAATTCTTTATTTATATCTACATTTCAATCAGAAGCAATATCTATAGCATCAACTTTTGCTATCCAACCAGTTTGTAAGTTAGTTGTAAGTTTTATTCATCAGTCAGAAGTTAAGTATAAAGTTTCATTAGTTTCAAGAATCTTATCATGAACTTGTCAAGCAGATTCTCAAGCTCAAATAACTGTTAATCAACCTGCTCATAAAATAAGTGAATTTCAAAATTGATTTTCTTTAAACTTCATCCAAGTTGCAAAATAATTATCTCCAGATGATTGTATAGATCATTTATGTATAATATTTTCATTTACTTCTAAATTACCTGTAATTTCTACCTTTCAAGTATTTTTATTTTTAATATTATTTACATCTAAATCTGTCATCCAAAATCAAACTCCATTATCTTCATAATACTTTTTTGTTACAACATCATTATCATCAATAGGTGTAGCAACATTTGTTATTCTATTTCATTTCATATCTATATTTCAATTTATAGTTACAATATTTCAGTTATCTGAAATCAAACTATTTATAAAATTTCAAGTAACTCATCAATTCCATTTTAAAATAAAATTATTTGAAGCCACTCAATTTATTCATTCCATAGCTTTTATAAAGCTATTTCAAATTTTTCAATTACTAGTAAAAATTCTTGAAATAACTTCTCAAATTCTTCATTTTGAAGATTCTCAAGAAGAAAGTATTGGTAATCCTGTTGTAGGAGTTTTTATTTTTTGAATATTAGTTATTACTTTATTTACATTATCTTCATCTTCAATAGTATTAGAATAGCTATAATTAAAGCTTGAAAATCATATAAATATTATAACTAAAGATAATATTCTATTTGTTTTATTTTTGTTTTTTAACATAATTTTTTACTTAAAATATAAATTTATAATTTTTATGGTTAAAATAATTTTTACTTTATTATATAAAATACACTTCAATCTGTGTCCTTTATATACTGGATATTTCATTGGATAATATCATTATTATTTTTGTTTTCATTTTTATTACTTCAATCTGTTATTTCTGTATTATCATTTACAAAAGTATTTGATTCAATTGTTTCAGCTTGATTAATAATTTCTGGAATTATTTCAAATCATATTCATTCAAAATTTTGGAATCATATACTCTCCAAATATGCATATCAATAAAGCTTTTTGTCTCCAACACAATAATATACAAAATTGTCATCATCATATGAAAAATCTACAAATCAAAAATTTTCACTATAGGCATATCAACCTAATTTATATCAATATCAACTACATTTGTCAGTTGAATTTACTATTCTAACATTTTGATATTTATCAATTGAGTTCCAATCTAATTTAAAAAATCAATAAATTGAATCATAATAGTATCATTTAAAATAGTTTCATATAATTGATGAATTATCTTCATTGTTAATATAATAAGTTGCAAAATTAGTTCATTCAGAACCACCTGGACTAAATTCTTGAACAGAACTATTTGCTCAAACTCAGCTTGACACTGAATTAGTTAATTCTTTTTCTAAACCTCAAGAGGCATAAATTGTTATTATTCAGGTTCAAATAATAGATATTAGAATTATCCAAAATTTTTTATAATAATTTTTTTGTTTTTTCATAAAAAATATATATAATTAGATAAATAAGTTTTTTAAAATATCTTTGTTACTTTATAATTTGCTCAAAGACTTTAAAAGCACAAATACATTTTAACATTTCTTTTTTAAAAAACCAAAAAAAAAGACTTGCATAATATAATATATATTTTTTAATATAATAAAAATGAATATAAAAAAAATAAACAAATTAGCTTTTACATTTGTAGAACTAATAATTGTAATTACTATAATATCTATATTAGCTGCTGTTTGATTTGGAAATTATTCTTCAAACATTTCTGATACAAGAAATACAGCAAGGGAAACAAATTTATTATACATAAAAGGGGCATTACAAAGTCAAAAACAAGATAAGTGAAGATTTCCTCTCCCATCAAAACCTTTTAATATAATAAATAGTTGAACTATAGTTGCAAAACAAGGTTTTATGAATTATGATACTTTGGTAACTGAAATGGACAATATTCCAAGTGATCCTTATAAAAATAATGATTATATATATTCTATAACTAGACAAAGAGATCAGATGCAAGTTGCAGCTACATTAGAAGATTTTTGAGAATATTGAAAAGCAATTGTAAAATGAAATTATAAAACTGTTTCTAAAAACGTCCTACCAACTATAATTTTAGCAAAAAATGAAACAGCTTGAACTAATGTTGAAATACATGATTGAATTTGAGATGGTTCTGATAATAGAAAATTATTTATTTATACTGAAACTACTCACAATATTCCATATGATTTTGATTTTCTTGAACCTTATAGTGATGATGAGCTAACTTTTGACGAATTATTACAAGAAGCAATAGATAATAGGGTTTTTTTACAAGACTCAAATTATAGAACTTGTTCTTGAATTTTGGAAGAAAATAAATATATTTCTGAGGGTTATTTGGAAGAATATTTTATCTTAGAAAATGATGTATTAACTGCTACTTGATGTACTTTTTAAAAAAGATTAATTTTATTTTGCCAAAAATAAAAAAAAATGTTATACTAAAAAAAGAAATTTTTTTAAACAAAAAAAATTGTATATAAATAATAAAAAACAAAAATAAAAATGACTCCCATAAAAAAAATACTAACTTTTTTTATATCATTCCTAGTTTTAGGATTTTTTTTGCTTGTAAGTTTTTTTCTTAATTTTGATAAACAATTTGAAAAAATTTTATTTGAAGATAATAAAATATCTGTTTTAGATTTGAAAAAAAATAAATTTTTAGATAAAACAAATTTTAAAATAAAAGAAAATAATTGAAAAATAATAAAAGAAAATATAAATTTACTAGATAATTTATATTCAAAAAATAATTCTAGTTTTTATAAAATAAAAGAAAATCAAGTAAAAATAAGTTCAGGTTTATATTTGTTTGATTTTAAAAAATTATGAAAAAATTATGAAATAGTTTGAAAAAATTTTATAATTAATACTTTAGGACTTTGAAAAATTTATATAAATAATACTAATCCAGAAGCTATAATTATTTATAATTTTGATAATGTTTTAGATTTATATTTTTTGAATAACAAAAAAGAAAAAGTTAATAAAATAAAACTTTTTCCTCATAATTTACTTGTTTTTTCAAAATTTCAAATTAATCAAAATTCTTTTAAATGATGAGATTTTGCCAGAATGAAAGATTTTTTAATTTATAAATATATAAATAATTCTTATTTAGAAAAAAAGTGAGAAAAATTAATTATTTCAGAAAAATTTTTCTTAGAATTTGAAAAAAATATTTTACGTAGCAGTAATATAAAAAGACTTGTAAAAAAAGAAACAAATTTTTTGAAAATGCAAAAAAATTTTTTAACTGAAATTTTTAATGATTTTTTAAAACAAGAAGAAAAAAATTCTGAAATTTTAAATAAATTAAAAAATACAAAAGTTTGAAATTTAAAAATAAATTCTTTTCTAGAAAAGTATTCTTTTTTATCATTAAATACTAAAAAAAGAAATATTTATAAACAAAATATTATTTTTGAAAAAATTCATAATTTATTTTTAAATGTGGCTAATCCTACAAATCAGGGAAAAAATAAAATAAAAAATTGAAAAATTGATATAGAAAAATTAAAAATTGATATAAAAAATTTTAAAAAAATAGATGAAAAAAAATATTTAGAATTAAAAAATATTGTAAAATATTATTATATAATTTTATGAAAAAATAATTATATAGAAGAAATGAATAGTAAAAATGATTTTTATGAGTTATATAAAACTCTCTCTTCTAAATTTGAAGAGGTTGTAAAAAATGAAAAAAATAATAATTTAGAAGAAAAAAATATTTATTATAAAGATTTTGAAAAATTAAATTCTATTTACCATTCTTATGATTTTAAAAAATTTTCTACAAAAGAAAAAAATATTTTATGAAAAAATATTTTAATAAATAATTTTTATAATTTTTCAAAAACATTTATTTTAAAAATAAAAGAATTTGAAAAAGATGAAAAAAACAGAGAAGAAATATTAAATTATTATTCTATATTTTTGTATAATTTTATAAAAAATAATTTGAATTTTGAAAATGATAATATTGTTTGATATACAAAATTATTAGAAACTTATAATTCTATAAAAATGAAAAAAGTTACTCCTAGTAAAGTTTTGGAAAATATAAATTTATTAGAAGAAATAGATAAAACTATTAGAAGTACATTTTTTGAAAAAAATAGAGATAAAAATAAAAAATTATTATTAAAAAAAATTAAATTAGTTCCAAAAGAAAAAAGAGAAAATTTGTATTATATAATAAATATAATAAAAAAATTCATAAAAGAAAATTTGTATTTGTTAGAAGAAAAAGATAAAGATAAAATATATTTTTCTAAGCTGGAAGAAATTGAAAAAAATATTTATGAATATGATAAAGCTCTTAGTAATTTTTTAGCTTACAGTTGAGTAGAATCATCTGATTTAGATTATTCAATTATAAATAATATTAAAAAAGATAATAATCTTAGTATAAATAAAATAAAAAAATATTTGAAAACTTTTAAAGATATAGAGTTTGGAAAAACAACAACAATAAAAGTTGAAGAAAATTATTATAATATAAAAAATTTGATTTTAAAAGATAGAACAAAAAAAGAAATAGAGATGAAAAAAATTAGTTTTAAATTATACCCAAAAGAAAATAATACAATTGATGATATAGTTATCAATGAAAAAAATATTTCTGTTAGTTTTCCACTTGATGAAATAAAAGAATTATGGAAAAAGAAATTCAAAAATAGCTCAAATAAAAATAATAAAAATAATTTTAATTTCAAATACTTTTTTGTAAATACTTTTACAAAAAAAGAAAATAATAAAATAATAACAGAAAATAAGTCTGATATTTATGAGGAAAGTTCTAAAATTATAAAACTAAAAAGGGAAAGATTATTATGAGAAGAAAGGTGAGAATTGAGTAGTTTAAAGAATATTATGAAAGTAAATTATGAAAATATTTTTGTAAATGAAGATGATCAGTGAGGTTTTGATGTAAAATTAAAAAATATAGCTTTTTTTATAAAAATAAAAGAAAATAAAAATTCCAGAACTAAAACTGGATTATTAAGTGCTAATTATTTACTTGATAATATTGAAACTTATTTTTCTAATATGAAGATTACTTTTACAGATAACAAAAAATCTTTACTTGATTCTACACAAATAAAAGTAGTTTGAACTATAAAATATTTTAGTATAGAAGAAAATTTGACAAAAATAATGAATGATTCAGAACAAATTAGTTTTATTTATAATAATGTAAAAAGTATTTTAAAACCAAAAAATATAGATATAAATTATTATATAAAAACTGGAACTATCATTTATACTGCTAAATATAAGGAAAATTGAAATGATGTAAAATTGAATATAAAGACTAAAAAATGAAAAATAATTTCTATAGAAAGAAATATGGAAAATATTTTATGATGAGATATTATTGATTATAAAGAGTTAAAGTATAGTTTAAATTCTTTGTAGAGAATATTCTTTTATCCCTTTCTTTTTTTTTCTTTTCCCTCTCTCTTGAATTCTCTCTCCCTTTTTGGGGAGAAAGAGGCTGCAAAATAAAAATCTTTAATATTATAATTTATTTAAAAAAATGTTTAAAAAGACAATTAATGCACAATTTTTAACAACAATAAATTTTAAAATATTTTTAAATACTTTGGGTTTTTTATTATTTAAATTAGCTTTTTTAAGATTTTGAAAAGAAAATTCTTTATTAAAAAAAGAATTTTTAGAATTTTTGTGATTAAAAAATTCTAAAATAATAACTTTTTATAATTGAAGGTCTGCTATTTTTCATTGTTTAAAAATTCTTAATTTAAAAAAAGATGATGAAGTTATTGTAAATTCTTATACTTGTGTTTCTGTTTCTAATGCTGTTATTCAAAGTTGAGCAAAAATAGAATATTCTCAAATTGATGAAAAAAATTTGAATTTGGATTTAGAAGAATTAGAAAAAAATATTTGAGAAAAAACAAAAGTAATTATTTTTCAACATACTTTTTGAAGTTCAAAAAATTTTTTAGAAGTTTTAAAAATTGCAAAAAAATATAATATTTTAGTAATTGAAGATTGTGCTCATAATATCAGTTCCCCTCTCCTACAAAGGAGAGGGGCTAGGGGTGAGGTCTGAGATTTTTCTATTTTTTCTAGTTGAAGAGATAAAGTAATTTCAAGTGTTACTGGAGGTTTTTTAGTTATAAATAATTCTAAATATTTTTCTAAAGTTTCTGAAATAGAAAAAAAATTAAAACCAGTTTCTAGAACTTTAGCTCTGCAAAATTTATTTTACAATATTGTTGCATATAAATCTTATAAAACTTATAATATTTTCAAACTTTGAAGAATTATTATGTTTGCAAGTTTGAAATTAAAAATAATTCCAATAATTTTAAATATCAAAGAAAAGTCTTGTAATTTCAATTTATTTAATTATAATTTGCCTAACTCTCTTGCTTATTTAGCTAGAAAAGAATTAAAAAAAGTTAATATTTATAATGAAAATAGAAAAAAAATAGCAAAATTTTATTATGAAAATTTGAGAAAAATTTCTGAAATAAAAATGCTTAATTTTGATGAAGAAAATATTTATTTTGGATTTCCTATTTTTGTAAAAGATTCTAAAAAATTATATAATTTTGCTAGAAATCATTGAATAATTCTTTGAAACTTTTGGTCTTATTCTCCAATTGCTCCTGTTTGAACAAATTTAGAAAATGCAAAATATAATATAAAAGATTTTGAAATAGCAAAAAAAGTATCAAATGAAATTTTACATCTTCCTAATTCTATGAATATTAATTTGAAAGATGCTGAAGAAGTGGTGGGAATAATTAGGAAGTTTTATAATAAATAATCTTATAATTATCCCTATCTTGAATTCTTTCCCTTAAGCCTAAGGGAAAGAGGCTACAAAATATATTTTTCTTTTTTTACTCCCTTCCCTTAGACTTAAGGGAAGGGTTGGGGATGGGATAATTATTAATTAATCTTTACAAAAAAAATATGGCAATAAAATCTTCTAGTAATATAGAAAAAAAAGACAGACTTATTTCTCCTGTAGAAAAAAAAATTGATATTTCAGATAATTCTCTAAGACCAAAATCTTTGAGTGATTATGTTTGACAAAAAAATATTAAAAAACATTTAAGTGTGTCTATACAATCAGCAAAAATAAGAAAAGATTCTTTGGAACATATTTTATTTTATGGTTCTGCTTGACTTTGAAAAACAACTTTGTCAAATATTATTGCTCTTGAAATGTGAACTTCTCTAAAAACTACAAGCTGACCAGCAGTTGAAAAACAAGCTGATTTGGTGAGTATTTTGTCTAATTTGGAAGCTTGAGATGTTTTATTTATTGATGAAATTCATAGATTAAAACCACAAATAGAAGAAATTTTGTATACAGCTATGGAAGATTATGCTCTTGATATTATGGTTTGAAGTGGGCCTTGAGCTCAAAGTGTGAGAATAGATTTAGCTTCTTTTACTTTGGTTTGAGCAACTACAAAACTATCAAGTCTTTCAGCTCCTTTAAGAGATAGATTTTGAAATATTTTGAAATTAGATTTTTATGATAAAGATGAAATTTTTACAATTTTAAAAAGAAGTTCAAAAATTATTGAAATAGAATTAATTGATGAAATTATAAAAAAAATAGCTTCAAGAAGTAGGTGAACTCCTAGAATTGCAAACAGACTTTTAAAAATTATTAGAGATTATGTTGTAATTTGAAAAGATTTGAATTCAGTTGAAACTTTGGAAGAAATTTTTGCTGATTTAGCTATTGATGAATTATGACTTGATTATTTAGATAAAAAATATTTAAAAACTATTTTAGAAAAATTTAATTTTTGACCTGTTTGATTAAATACTTTGTCTTCTACTTTGTGAGAAGAAGAAGCTACTTTGGAAGATGTTGTTGAACCATATTTACTTCAAATTTGATTTATTGAAAGGACTTCAAGATGAAGAAAAATTAGTTTAGCTTGAATAGAACATTTGAAAAAATTTAAGTAAAAGTTTGAAAAACTAGTTTTTTTAGGATAATAAAAAAAATGTGTATTAATTTTAGTTAAATAAAAATATTAATTTAAATGTGAAAAAGAAGAAACAAAAAAAAGAATTTTAGTAAATTAAATTTTTTATATATTTGATTTTTTTTAATTTGAATTTTTTTATATTTTAATTATTCTTTTAAAAAAGTAGAAATTAAAAAAGTTATTGTTAATAAAGAAAAAATAACAAAAAATATAAAAAAAGAGGAAAAAAAAGAAAAAAGTATTTATGAAAAATTTGATTTAGAAAGTGATAATTCTATAACAAAATTTGTAAATAATAAAATTTCTTTTACAGATAAAAAATACTCTCCAAAAAATTTGAAAAGTATTAGGCATATTTTTATTTATTCAACCAAAAATAATTCTGCTGTTTTGAGAGAAGAAGCTCAAGAAGCTTTGAAAAAAATGAGTATTAAATTTTGAGAAAATTTTGAATGAAATAAAATAAAAATTATTAGTTGATATAGACCATATGAAGAGCAAAACAGAATAGAAAAAAGCTGAGCTTGTCACAAAGCTTTATGTGCAAAAGCTGGTTTTTCAGAACATCAAACAGGTTTGGCTATAGATATTTTTGAAACTGATGAAAAACTTTTAGAAGATATAAAAATAAAAAAATATATGTCTTGGATAGAAGAAAATGCTTATAAATTTGGTTTTCATAATACTTATCAAAAATGAATAAAAGTTGATTGATATCAAAAAGAAGCTTGGCATTTTAGGTATTTATGAGTAGAACTTGCAACTTATTTACAAAGGGAAAGTATGAGTTTTGCAGAGTTTTATGAAGGAAGTCTTTAGGAAATTCCTAAACCCTCTCTCTTGAATTCTCTCTCCCCGTGGGGAGAAAGAGGCTACAATTTAAGAAAAACAATTTAATTATTAATAATAAAAAAAATGGAAAAAATTATTACAAAAGCAATTATTACTGCAATGAAAGAGGAAGCAGATATTATTATAAAAAGATTTGATTTGAAAAGTGTTAAAAAAATATGAACTTTGGAAATTTTTGAAGGAGAAAAAGCCCAAACAAAAATAGTTTTAGCTTTGGCTTGAATATGAAAAATTCAGGCAAGTTTTGCTACAACTTATTTGTTTGAAAATTATGTAATTGAAAAGCTTATAAATATTTGAATTGCTTGAAATATAAGTGATTGAGATGTAAAAATTTGAGATGTTTTTTTGCCAAATACTTTTATTCAGCATGATATGTATTTACCATTTGAAGGTGAACATTTGGATTATGCAAAAAAAGCAATTTTTATAGATTCTGTTACTTGATTGAATTATGATTTACAAAAATTTTGACTTATTTTAAATTGAATTTGTTTAACTTGAGACCAATTTATTGATTGTGATAAAAAAATTGAAAAACTGAAAAATGATTTTTCTTGAGATTTGGTTGAAATGGAAGCTTTTGCAATTTTATCAGTTGCAAGAGAATATTGAGCTTTGAAAAAATGTATTGTTATAAAATGAGTTTCTGACTGAGCTGATAGCACTTCAAAAGATGACCATATGAGTAATTTGGATTTTGCAATGGATAATGCTACAAATATTTTAGAATTGATTTTATAATTTAATTTAAATAATATGTCTATAAAAGAATTATGCATTGAAAATCAAATTAATTTTGATTTAATTGAATTAAAAAAAATGAGAAATATTAAATATTAAATGAAATAAAATTATTATGTAATAGATAAAGAATTTATATAATATCTGTCTTTTTTCTTGAATTCCTCATTATTTAGAATATTTAGTAGATAAAGAATTGTGCACTTTGAACTAGAATGTAGGAAAAATAATTTGACTTTTTAATAAAAAATAGTTAAATATCTAAACTTTATATTTTAATAAAAAAAACTATGGCATATTTACCACAAGGAACAACAACTTTAGATTGAAAAGAATTTCCTATTCAAAATTTAGGAATTATTCCTATAGAAGAAAAAAAAATTCCTATAAAAAACACAATAACTGATGTAAATGATATTCTTAAAATGTTTGAAAAATCTTGAGATGAAGGTTATATAAAGAATATAATAATAGAATTTGAAAAAAAAGAAGAAGAAAAAAAAGAAGAAGAAGAAAAAAAAGAAAAAGAAGAAGAAAATGAAGATAATTTAACTAAAAAAGAAGAAGGAAGTATTTTACTTATTATGTCTGCTATAGCCTGAGCATTTGGTAAGAAAAAATAATATTTACACAGATTTTTGCATACTCCCTAATTTTTTTTAAAAATAGTTACAAAATTTTTTTTATTTTCAAATAATCTATTTTCTATAATTTTAAATCAGCAATTTTTTGCTAAAATTTCTAACTCTTTTAAAGAAAAGCAGTGATAAAATCTTTCAAAATTTCAAATTTTTATTTTATAATCCAAACTTAGGAATTTATTTTCTGAATTTTTTATAATAGAATTTTTATATTTTTTTTCATTTAATTCACTATTTAAAGCCCAATTAGTCATAAAAACTTTTCAACCTTTTTCTAAAATTTTAAATAAAATTTCTATAACTTTTTTTCTTTCTTCAAAATTTTGTAAATGATGAAAACTAGCAATTAAAAAAATATTTTCCCATTTTTTTTCAGGATTTTTTTCATCAAATACAGAAATATTTTTATCTAAATCTAACATATTTAATTCTAAAAAATTATTTTCCTTATAAATTATTTTTGCTTCTTCCAAAAGTCATTTTGATAAATCAACTCATAAATAATTATTAAAATCAATATTATTTTCTTTTAAAACTCATAAAAATCTTCCATTTCAACATCAAATATCAAGAACATTTTTATTTTTTTTAGAACTCAAAAAAGAAAGAAAATATTCTATTTCTTCCCATTTCATATTTTTTCTAGATTTAGAAAAAGTTTTTGCAAAATTATTGTAATCTACAGTCATATTTATGTTAATTAAAAATTATTTAATAAATTTTTACTTTTTTTTGGAAATAAAGCAAGTTATTTTTCAGATTTTTGTACAAAAAATTTAATCATATCATAAGTTCACTTTTCCATAGTATCAAACCCATGTCAAAATCACTTATATTCTTTATAAACAATATTTCAATTTGGAAATATTTTTTTCAATTCTGTATAATACTCACTAGTTTTTTTATAATAAATACTAATATCTTCAGTTCAATGAGCTAAAAAAGTATTTACTCATTTCATATATTTCATGTTTTTTATAGGAATATATTCTGTTTCATCTTTAAATTGTTTTTTCCAAATAGGAAGTTTTATAGAATTATAAATTTTTGAAAATCCTCTATAAATTGAATTACAAAAATCTTCTACTGTTTCTTCTTTTACTCATCTTTTTCAAAAACTCAAATAATCTACAACAGGATAAAACATAGCTATATTTTTAACTTCTTTATCATATTTAGGTAGAAGAGGGACAACTCATCATCAATAACTCATTCATAAAAAAATAAAATTTTTATATTTAACTTTTATTTTTTCTCAATTATAAATATTTTCTATTACTCAATTTTTAAAAAAATTTTTTGTATCTAAGAGAGTTTTTATAGAATTTTTAGGAGTAAATTTTCATTCACTTCTACAAAAACCATAATATTCTGGAGTTATAACATCATATCAAGCTTTTGTTAAAATATCTGCATTTCTCAATGAATCTACATCCATCAAATTTGGAGCTCAAATAGCAACTATTATTAAAGTATTAGATTTTTTTTCTGATTCATAATAACTTCAAACTATTTTTCAAAATTTTATTACTTTCATATTTTTTTAATTTTTAATAAATATTTTTTTATATTTTTATTGTAACTAATAAATTATTTTTATCTAATTTATCATTTCAGATTGTATATAAATTATTTAATGGTCAAACAGCTTCAGTATTTATAAAAATACTTTTTTCAATTAATTCATTTAACTGCTTATTTTCTTCTAAATAACTTTTTATTAAATAATAAGCTCAAGTACTTTTAAAAGCTCTTTCAATAATTTCTAAAGAGAACTTAAATTTTTCAGTATCAATTCAAAAATTTTCTAAAATTTTAATAGTATCATTTATAGTTTTTTCTTCTGAAATATTGCAAATAGTTTGTCATTTTATTCAGAACTCTGAAAAAGTTGTAAAATTATAATAAGCTAACTTATCATTAATTTGTTTTTTATATAATTCTTTAATTCAATAAATATCTTCATCAAATCTACTTTTATTATATTTATTTGTTGTAATAATTCAATTATCTGCTAATAAAAAATTTACTTTTGTTTTTATACCTTGTTCATTTAAAAATTTTAAAGTACTTAAACTTGCTTCAAATTTATTTTTATATCTTTGATCTATATCTTCAAATTTTTTGTAATCTCATTTTATTCATCAAGTTTTTTCAAAGTCATAAAATGGACATAATGTTAAATAAGTTTCAACTTCTTCTCATCATTTACTCATTTCAACAATTTCTCTAATACTTTTTTTATTAGAAAGTCAAATTCTTTCTATTATAGAATCATTTTGTACAAAATCTTCTTTATTTTTATTTAATCATTTTGGTGTTATTATTTTTTCCATATTTTTTTAATTAATTTTTAAAATAAAAAAGCTATTACTTTTTACAGTAATAGCTTTCAAAATTAGGTTTACTAAAAAACCACTTTTGCTAATTTACTGTAACAATGTTTTAAAAAATGATGATGTAGATTTAAATAATAATTTTCCATAATATTTTTTTATAAATAAAGTAATTTTAATTTTTCACACAAAAAAAACTGTTAAATCAGATTTATCTGAAATAACAGTTTTAGAATAATTTTATAAAATATTTTTTACATATCATAAAATCACAAAAAACTTTTATTTCAGTTTTTTGCATTATGATATGAAAATGTAAAAATATTTTTTTGCATAATTTTTTTAATTTATTTTTAAATTATTTATGATTTTAGTGTTTTTTTTAGATTTGTCAAATTTTTTAACTTTTAATATAATTTTTTACTTGTTTTTCAAATTTTTCATAAGAAAAATATTTTGCTCTTTCTTCACAATCTTGTTTCATATTTAAGCATTTTTCTGGTGTTAAAAAATTTGTTATAACATCAACTAAATCATCAGGATTTCATCATTCAGGAACTAAAAATCAAGTTTTTTTATGAATAATTGTTTCTTTTAAACCTCATTCATTTACTCATAAAACAGGTTTTCAGGCAGCCATTGATTCAACTGGAATCATTCAAAAATCTTCATCAATAGGAATACAAATTCCAGCAATACTATTCCCTATACATTCAGTAAAACCAATATTTCATGGAAAAGTTTTGAATTCTATATTTTTTGCATTTTTAGCTAAATCAAAAATTTCTTTTTTTTGTGGATCATTTTCTCAATAAATAACTACTAATTTTTTGTCTGGCATTTTCAAAAAAGCTTTTACAATATTATCTATTCTTTTTGCTCAAGATAGTCTAGAAGCACTTACATAATAATCTTCTTGCTTTAAAAATTTAAATTTATCTAATATAACAGGTGGATACAAAACTTGTGAATCAAATCATATAAATTTTTTTAATCTATTTTTAGTATTTTCAGAATTAGTTAAAATTAAATCTATTTTTTTTATATCAGATTCATACATTTTTTTAAAAATACTTGATAAAATATTAAAAATAGGTTTCAATAAAAATGGAACTTTTTTCAAATATTGTATTCTCAAATCATATAAATATCTAGGTGGAGTATGACAAAAATAAATTTTTTTAGCTCAAATTTTGCAATTTCTAACAGCAGATAAACAGTCTCAAGAAAAAATTACAATATCATATTTTGACAAAAATTTTGTTTTATAAATAAAATCTTTTTTTAATCTAATATGTCTAAAACCTTTTTTAAAAATTTCAGTTGAAACTGGAATAATTTTTCATTTAAAACCTTCTTTTCTTAAATCAAAACTTCCTTTAGAAAAAAAACCAGAAGCTAAGTCTGCTCAAAGAGTTTTTGCCATCATTAAAACAAATCTTTCTCATCAACCTTTATATAAAAAAGTATCATGTAAAATTATTATTTTTTTATTTTCTTCCATCATTTTTTTATTAAAAACTTAAATTAAATTCAACTAAATTAACTATATTTATAAAAAAAAAAAAATCAATGAAAAAATATTGATAATTTTTAAAAAATGTATATATTTAAGTTTATATTAAATTTAAAATTGTATTTTAATAATTTATCTAATAATTTTATGAAAAGAGTATTAATAATAGAAGATAATTTAGAAATTCAAGAAATTTATCAAATCAATTTTGAATCTGAAAATTTTTTAGTACAAACTTCTCCTGATGGATTAGAAGGAATTGTTAAACTTTTAGAATTTAAACCTGATATTATTATACTAGATATAATGATGCCTAAAATGGATGGTTTTGAATTTTTAAAAACTATTCAAGAGCAATCATCAATAAAGATTCCTATAATTATATGTAGTAATCTTAATTCTAAAAATGATGAAAAAAGAGCTTTTTTATATTGAGCTGATTTATATTTGAGAAAATCTGATTATGAATGACATGAAATTGTTGAAAAATCTAAAAAATTATTAGAAAAATAAAAAAATTTGCTTTTAATAATAAATATGCTAAAATATATCTATTATTTTTTTATTAATAAAACTATGTCAGAAAAAAAAATATGGGAAAAAAATCCAGAACAAAAAATAATAGAAAAAAAACAAAATAAAGAAATAATAGATTTTGCAAATAAAATATTTGATGCAGATGAAATAGCAAATATAATAGAGTCTATAAAAACTTCATGAATAGAGGATAATTATAAATATAATAGAAGTTATGATATATTAATTGATTTTTTAAAAGAAAAATATGAAGAAGGTAAGAGTATAACTTGAAAAGAATTATTGGAAAAAAGTTTTTTTATTAAAAACTTCTGAGGAAAAAAACCTGAATATGTAAATCTATCTATAGATGAAAGATTAAAAAAATTAGGTAAAATAGAAAATAACAAAGTAATAAAACCTACTAAAATCATTGAAAATAATAGAATTTCAATTAATGATTTAAAAATTCAAATAAAAGAAATAAAAAAAGAATGAATCAATAGTAATGATGAAAAAGGTATTAGATTATTAGAAAATAAAATAATAACTTATGAAAAGCAGAATGAAAACTTGGAAAAAAATACTTTATTTCAAGAAGTTAAAGAACAATTAAAAATTTTAAAAGAAGAATATAGAAATTTAAAAAAAGAAGAAGTTGAAAATATAAATGATGAAGTATATAATGAAAAAGAAGAAGAAAAAAGAGTTAAAGCAGGAGTTGCATATATTATTAAAAAATATAAATCAGAAGAATTAGAAAAATTATATTTACTATTTTGATGAATAATAGAAAATGCCACAAAAAAAGAGTTAGTAGAAATTGTTATATTGGAACAAGGTGTAAAAGCTGATTGACTTCTTTGACCAAAAACAATTGAGAAAATATCTTGAAAAACAGAAAAAGAATTTTTTGCATTAAGTGAAGAAGAAATAAAGGAAATATATAGAAAAAATAATGGAATAGAAAATACAGAAGAAGAAGTTCCACTTGTTATAGTAGAAAAAGAAAAAAAAATAACTCAAGAAGAAAAAAATGATGAACTTAAAAAAGAAGTTAATGTTGAAGAAACTAAAAAAACAAAAATAGAAAGTTATGATAAAAAATTAGAATATTGAATTAATTTTTTAGTTGAAAAATATTGATTAGAAAATATAAATAAATTACATTTATTGTTTAATGTAAAAAATAATGAAGATTTGGTAAAATCTGCTTTAGAGTTTCAAAAAGAAAATGAATATTTAGAAGATGATTGACTTCTTTGATGAAATACAATTAAAGCAAAAAGTGGCTTAGAAAACTTTTTTAGTGCAACAGAAAAACAGTTAAAAACATTATGAATAGATAAAAAAGAATTTAATAAAAGTAATAAAGATCTTGAAAAAGAAGAAAAAAATTTGTCTTGAAATTTACATACAAAAAATATGTCTATTATTGAATATTTTGGAAAAGAAACTTTGACTCCAGAGGAAAAAATAACTTTGAAAAATTTATTAAATAAATTAGAAAAAGATACAAATAATTTTTATCCAAATAAAAAAGAGGCTAAAGATACTAAAAAAATAGCATTAAATAATATAAAAGAATTAAGAGAAAAATTTGGGATAGAAAAACTAATTTTACCTCAAATTTCTTCTGAAGAGGAAGAAACCACAAAAAAAGAAGAAGTTCCACTTGTTATAGTAGAAAAAGAAAAAAAAATAACTCAAGAAGAAAAAAATGATGAACTTAAAAAAGAAGTTAATGTTGAAGAAACTAAAAAAACAAAAGAAACAGAAAACTTAACTACCAAAGAAGAAAATTCTATTAGAATTCTTTTGATGAAAAAAGTAGAAAATATTTTAAAACTTTCAGGAGATATTAATTTAGAAGAAATAAAAGAATTAGAAAAAGAAATAAATATTTTTCAACCAAAAGATGAATTAAATTTGGCAAATAAAGAAAATATGTTAAGTGACTTGGCAAATTTAAGAAAAAGTTCAAATTTTCCTGAATCTAAAAAAGAAGTAATAAATACAACTAAAAAAGTTGAAGAAGCTGTAAAACAAGCACAAAACTGAAATGTAGAAACTGCTAATAATCCTACAATTATAGAGGCCAAAAATTTGAAAAAAAGCCTTGAAATAAACTGAAAACCAGATTCTTTCTTAGCAAAATTATTAAAAGCTTTAGAATCATTTATTGCAATGATTGGTTGAAAAAAACTTGATGCTTATTTAGATAAACATCAATGATTGGTTGTAGAATGATTAAAATGAGATGCTAAGGAAAAATTTTATGATAAAGAAACAAAATATTCTCAAACTTTCAAAACAATTTTAGAAAGTAGTTGATATGAAAAATGAAAAATAATTCTTTTAGAAGAGAAAAAAATAAAAAAAGATGAAATTCCTTTTGGTTTAGAATTAGATACAGATTGAAGAAATAATATTTTTATAAAAGCTTTGAAGTGAGAAAAATATTCTAAAGAAAGTGCAAAAATAGAAATTTATTTTAAAGATAAAAATGGAAATTTTTCTCATGAAAAAATTGAAATAAAAGATTTGAAAAAAAGAATAGAAAAATATGATAAAAATCATAATTTTTTAGATTGAGCTAGAAATAAAAATCTTCTTTGAAAAATAAATGTTGATAAATATATGGAAGTAGAAAAATTTTTATTAAATGATACAGAAAAAAAAGAATATTTAAAATGAATTAGAAATTGAATAATTGTTGATATTAAAATATTAAATGGTGAAATAATGTTCAAAATATTATGAACTGATGATTTTGTTTCAAAAGAAAAAATGTTGGCAAAAGTTAAAGAAAGTAGTGAAAATCCAAAAGTCTTTTGGAAATGATATTTAAGAAAATTATGAATTACTTTACATACTGAAAGAAGAGATTCAACAATAGAAAAAATATTGATAAATTTACCTTGAAATAAAGATTTACTTTATATTAATAATAGAGGAATAAAAACAATTTATCAGTATGAAAACTGAAAAATTGTTGAATGAAATGTTCTTGGTGTTGAATGAAAAAATCTTTCAACATTAGCTCCAGAAATAATTATTACTCTAGCATATGCTTTAAAAAATAACGTTAGCTTAAAAGATATATCTAATCTTCATAATTATGATCAAATAAAAAAGATTTTTTCTTGAAATAAAAATTTAGAAGATTTAAAAATTTTTGATCCATCAAAATTATGAAATCCTTATGATGCAATTACAGATCTTTGAAAACCATATGGTGAACAAGAATTTTAAAAAAAAGCAGGGAATAAGGAGTGTATAAAAATCTGTGTAAATAGATTTTTTGTAAAATAATATATAGTAATTATAAGAATTTTTCTTGTAATTACTATTTTTATTTTTAATTAATTCCTAAACTTTCTTTTGTAATTTCTCCAAGTCAAGGTCTTTTTTCTAAAAAATCTCCAAATTCAACTCTTATTTCTTCAATAATTTCTTTTGTATTTGAAAAAGAATCTGTTGTTACTAATCTTTTTCTATAAGCTTTTACTCAGGGAAAATTTTTCAAATATAAAACCAAATGTTTTCTAATTTCCAAACTTCACTTATGTTCTCATTTTGTTTCTACAAGTGTATTTGCATGAAAAATCATAATTTCTAAAATTTCAAAAAGAGTAGGATAATAAATTCAATTTACAAAATTATTTTTTGAAAGCCAAGAATATTTTTCCAAATGTTCTTCTCAAATAAAACACCAAGGATTTCAAAAACTTCATCTTCCAATCATAAATCAATCCAAATCACCACCTTTTCAAGTTTGACAAACAATTTTTTCCATTCAATCAGTAAAATTTTTTACATCTCCATTTCAAATTACAAAAATATTCAATTTTTCTTTTAATTCATATATTTGAGTCCAATCAGCTGTTCAACTATAAGCTTGTTTTGCTGTTCTTCAATGAACTGTAAGAAGTTTACAACCAGCTTTTTCAAGTCCTTTTCAAAAATTTATCAAATCTTGATTTCAATCAAAACTAAGTCTTGTTTTTACAGAAATAGGTAATTTTGCAATTTTATCAATTGTTTCTATTATTTCAAAAGCTGTTTTTTCATTTATAAGCAAACCACTTCAATGCCCACTTTTTACAACTTTTTTTGCTGGACATCACATATTTATATCAATTCAAAAAATATCATATTTTTCTTTTTCTATTATTTTTGCAGCTTTTGCAAACATTTCAGGATTTTTTCAAAAAATTTGAATAATAAGAGGTTTTTCTGATTTTGTGTGAGGTAAAACTGAATCAGCTAAAAATTTGGAATAAAAAAGTCAGTCTGCACTATAAAATTCACTAACACAAATAGTATGTGGAGCAATTTTTTTTACAACTTGTCTATAAGCAGAATCTCAATATCCATCCATTGGAGCCAAAAAACAAAGCTTTTTTTGTTTTTCTATTTGCTTTTGCCAAAAATTTTTATAATTAGTATTTTTTTTAGAAAAAAGATTTGACTTTTTTAGGTAAAAAGTATATAATCAGTATGAAAATTCCTTCCAAGCCTCTGATTCAAGCTTACTGGGGAGGCTTTTTTTATTGTTTAAATTTAATTTTTGGGTAGAAATATCATAATCATTTATCAATTTTATAACTTTATTTTGCCAATCATTTTTTCATATAGTTCAATACTCAAGAATTGATAACATTAAAAAATAACTTAAAAAAGAATTATTTGAGTCTAATTTTTCATAAATTTCTTTTGAATCTAATTTAAAAAATCACTTTAAATTAAATAAATTTTCATAATGACTACAAATATTTCTTAAATATTTAGCTATAAAAAGCCAATTTTCAATTAGAAAAGTATTAAAAGGATATTTTTTTGAAATTAATTTTTTATTTTTTGTAGTAAAGTTTTGAAAAAGAGTTATTAATTCTCAAAAAGTCAAATTTTCTATTAATGCAAAATTATTTATTTTTCAATTTTGTAAAAAAATCTTTATTCTTTTATTCTCAAAACTTTTTATTTTTTCTTCAAAAAATAATTCTTGTTTTTCTTTATATTTTGGTCTATACAAATTTTCCTTAAAAATATCAATTTCATTATTTTCTAAAAAATCTATAAAATTTTTTCTAAAATTTAATTCAACAACTTCTAAAAAATCAAGAAATAAAATTCTTAATTTTTTGTCAAATTCATAATATTTTTCATTTCAAAAATATTTTTTTAATCTATTTTTATGATAATACATAATTTTAATTATTTTCTTTTACAATATTTAATATATTTTCTATTTATTTTTATAAATTTTTTCTAATTCATTATAAACTTCATCAAAACATAAATTTGAATTATTTTTAAGAACTTCTTGCATAACTACATTATCCTCTTTATTATCCCAAATTTTTATATATTTTCATTCTTTATATCAATTATTTTGTCTAAATTTGTTCAAAACATTTTTTCAAATATAAAGAGCATATAATTCTTCAAAATCCATTCAAGTAGAATCTAGGCAAATAAAAAATTGTTTAGCTAATTTTTTTAAAAATTTTTCATTAGTATCTTTTTTTAAAACTAATTTAAATAATTTTTCATAAGGTTTTATAAAATTATTTAACTCTAAATTAGTTTTTTCTTCCCATAAAATAGGTAATTTTGTTTTAGAAATATTTTTTAAATTTTTTTCCAAAATTTTTTGAGCTTTTTCAATACTAGTTAATCTT
>Ga0256834_1000851_pt1 | contig 21555 bp, 20 predicted proteins | sample 4281140metaG_FD_190536 | JGI IMG/M metagenome (GOLD analysis project Ga0256834, IMG submission 190536) | Hydrothermal vent microbial communities from East Pacific Rise, Pacific Ocean - 4281-140 | ecosystem: Environmental > Aquatic > Marine > Hydrothermal vents | place: Pacific Ocean: East...
AAATCTTTAATACTGACTTTTATTTTATTTTTATATTCCATTAGTTAGTCTATATTCTATTCCTTGATTAATAGTTTCAAATCTTCCTTGCTTGGCAAGACAGTTTTGTATTTACTGGCAAAAATTTGTTCATTGTTTTCTGGTAGTGTGAATTCGACAACAGCTTCACTTTTATTTTGACAGAGTATGATTCCGATGGTTTTGTTTTCGTCATCAAGGCGAACTTGTCTATCATAATAATTGACATACATCTGCATTTGTCCAATATCTTGGTGTTTAAGTTCACCGATTTTTAAATCAATTAAGACAAAACATTTAAGTATGCGATTGTAAAATACTAAATCAATATAGAAATGTTTATCATCGAAAGAGATTCGGTTTTGTCGTGACACAAAGGTAAAACCTGTGCCTAGTTCCAATAAAAAATGTTCGAGTTTATCAATCAGTTTTTGTTCTAAATCATTTTCAGAATAGTTTGAGTTTTCAGGTAAGCCAATAAACTCTAAAATATAAGGGTCTTTGATAATATCTTGTGGTTTGGTGAATACATGCCCTTTTGTTGACAACTCCTTAACTCTTTCTTTGTCTCGACTCAAAGACAATCGTGTATAAAGAGCTGAATCGTATTGTCTTTTTAATTCTCGCACACTCCAGTTGTTTTTTGCCGATTCAATTTCATAGAATTTACGTTCCTGTTCATCATTAATACGGATTAAGGTGAGGTAATGTGACCAACTTAATTCGAAATCAGCAAACAATGTCTGCTGTTTTTGCAATTGGGTTTCAGAATTAGCAGACAGTGTCTGCTGTTTTTGGTAAGTTTTATAAAATAACTTCATTTGTTGTAGGTTTGTAACAGAAAATCCACGCCCAAATTCTTTGGTTAATATTTGAGATAAGCCTTTCAATAAACCCTTGCCATAATCTGCTCGTTCTTTACCACCTTGCTCTTGTTCAACAATCATGTGACCTATCTCAAAATAGGTAGATGTCATGGTGCTATTGACCGTGCGAATGACATTGTTTCGAGCTGATTGTAATAGCTCAATAATTTGGGAATAGAAATTTGTGCTTAGTTGGCTTTTCATTTGTTGATTATACAGTTTTTTCCTATGAAGGGCTTGAAGTAAATGAAGAATTAATTAAATGAATAATCACGTCTAACTATTGTTGAGAACTGATATATTGCATTATTTTTGATTTACTTTTCAAATCCACAATTTGTTCACTTGCCCAATCGACAAGGATTAAATCATAATTTTCACCTAATAATTTGAAACCATCTAAAATCTTCGTTTTCTTGAGTTCTTTCCAGTTTTGGGAATCAAACCAAATATGTTTTACTGTGTTATTTTTCTGCTCAATGAATATTCCACTCTTTAGTTCGCCATATACTATTGATTGCGGGTTGCTAATTTCGGTAAGCCCGTTCATTCCGAAGTACATTAATTTAGTATACCTTACTAGACCTATTGACTCTAAGAGTTTCATTACTTGTTCAGTGGAGATGTTTAATTCAATAGTTGTAATCGGTATTTGCTTTATTTCAGTAATAGATGAATAACCAATTCCTTCTTGATGGTCAGTTCCAAATTTTGAAATTCTTTTAATTTCTTTTTTTGCAAAGTTAATATTTTTATTAGAAATAAATTCAACCATTAAATAATTGTCTTCTATTAAGATAATAGATTTTTCAGGTGTTCCACTTTTAACAGTTGTGCTTACACCGAGTAATGAAAGAAGTAATGCTATTAATTTTTTCATCCTTTAATCTCCTAGTGATTTCTTTGCATTTGTTGAATTAACAATAGATTTTCCAGTTTGTTTTTCAATTTCTAACCGTGCTTTTTTAGCTGCCGTTCCACCTTTTCTGGCGATGTCTTTATTGGCATCTAAACCTTTGGGTTGTTTTTGTTTGGAAATCTCGGTAGTTGAAGCTTCGGCTAGCATGTTTAGGACGAGTTCTAAGTTACTCATGTTGTCACGTAGGTTTTCTTTTTTTAGTCCTTTGAGTTGTTTGTATTCTTTGATGTTTTTATCCGCCCAAGCTTTAGTGATTTCATTGGTTAGTATGGCGTATTCTAATCCTTCTTTCATGCCACGTTCTTGCCATTCATCGGTTAATTCTTTTCGCACTTCTATACTTTTTAGACGTTGATTAATCCATTCTTTTGAATAACCTTTTGCCAAATACGTTTTCATTGCACGGTCAAATGCAAGTTCAGGGTCATCGGTTTCATCAAGCCTTTCTGAGCCAACTTTCGCAAGCCATTGTTTGAAAGGTTCTGCTTTTTTTGATGGGATAGATTGTATTATTCTCAATATCCCTCGTACATTTGCTGCTTGAATTTTACGTTTCTTTCCATCAGCTGCTGTCATAGCAACTGGGGTACAGATTGTACCCCAGTTGGAATTTAACTCAGAATTTCTGGTACGCATTTTTTTGATGTATTGTTTTACATCAGAACTTTCAGACAGAATTTGAACAACATCTTGTACTGAAAAAAGCCATGTTTCACTTTCTTCATCCCAATGTGTTCTTACATTTTTGCCTTGAAATAGTTTTATCTTTTTATCTTTACTCATTTTGAGTAAGTCCTTTTTATAATAGTATTCAAGTATAACATTACGACTTATTAATATCGAGAGTTTATGCTTCACTAGATTTAATGGTAAACTACACCTTTGGATATTTATAAACTTATTATGTATGCCATTATTGTCGCAGCTGGCAGTGGTCAGCGATTTGCTTCGGACACGCCGAAACAGTTTTTAGAAATTGCAGGGAAATTGGCGATTCAGCACAGCATTGATGCTTTTGATTCCTTGGATAGTATTGAGGGTATTGTGTTGGTTATGCCAAAAAATCAAGAGTTGTGGCAGGACATTGAGCTCAAAGCGACTAAACCCTTAATGTATACCACCGGTGGATCGAGTCGCAGACAGTCAGTTTTATATGGTTTAAAAATTATTGAACCCATGATTGATGACACCACTTGGATTTTGGTTCATGATGCCGCACGAGTCTGTATTACTAGTTATGATATTTCTAAGTTAATCAACCAGTGCAATATCCAAAATCAAGGTGGGTTATTGGTTAAAGCCATTAATGACACGATTAAATATTCGGATGATGGAAAATACAGTAAAAAAACCATTTCACGAGATAAGTTGCGTGCAGCATTAACGCCACAAATGTTTCCTTTTAGACAGTTGGTTGATGTGCTTGAAAATGCCGATGCTAAAATCACAACAGATGAAGCCTCCGCCTTTGAACAAGCAGGTATTACACCTTTAATGGTAAAAGGACGAAGTGACAATATCAAAATCACTCATGTTGAGGACTTTTTATTGGCTGAGTTTATTCTCAAGAGGCATAGAAAATGACATTTAGAATAGGTACGGGGTTTGATGTGCATGCCTTTTGCTCAGGTGACTTTATTACTCTTGGCGGTATTCAAATTCCATTTACTCAAGCCTTTGCTGCCCACTCGGATGGAGATGTGCTTATTCATGCCTTAGTCGATGCTTTGCTTGGTGCTTTGGCGTTGGGCGATATTGGTCAGCATTTTCCACCGGGTGATGATAAGTGGAAAAATTGTGATAGCTCTGTGTTTTTAAAACATGCCATGAATTTAATAACCGAACAAGGTTATAATGTGAACAATATTGATTGCACAATAATTTGCGAACAACCCAAAATGCAGCCGCATATCATCACAATGCGTAAAAATTTAGCCAAAATAATGGATTTGCAACCAGATCAAGTCAGCGTAAAAGCCACAACCACCGAAAAGCTCGGGTTTTGTGGTCGCGGTGAAGGTGTGGTAGTGCAAGTAATTTGCTTGTTAGCAATTTAAAAGTTGATAGCTAAATACTTTGTGATAGAATTAACTTTTTTGTGGGCAAGGGACTATACAGGCTGTATAAGTGTAATTATTCCACAACACATTTAGGGTTACATTCACAACTAAAAGTGGTGAAATGTAACTCGTTAAATTATTTAAAGTCTTAAAGAGGAAAACCAAATGTTACGATCAAACTTGGGTCAATTTAGCAGTGTCGTTTGTTTAAAAGCGATTATTACAGGTATAGAAGATACACTAGGCGATAAAGCTACCGCGATAGCTTTGATTTCCGCTGGCCGTATTCGTGGTAAAAACCTAGCCGAAGAAGGGCAGCTAGGCTCGCTAAATATTGATGATGACTTAGATGAAATTACTAGCAAGGTCGCCGAAGTTTTGGGTGCAGAGGGCACACGCTTATTGCTATTGCATAAAATTGAACGCAAGGGCGATCTTTTTTATACATATTCTACTGATACGGTATGTTCAGCAGGGGAGACCCCTGGCTCTTCTCGTCAATGTTCTTTTACTCTTGGTGCTTTGCAAGGAGTGCTTGAGGTCATTACGGGTAAGAAGTTTCGCGGCATTCAAACTGGGTCGGTATTAAGAGAAGGGGATTATGATGTGTTCGAATACGGCCCTGTATTGCGTTAATAATTAGTGAAGTTATTCGGCAACAAAAATATTGTTTTACTCTTATTGATTGGTATAAGTGTTTATGCTTTTTCGCAGTCCACAAAAATAAAGACTAACAACGCAAGAGATTTAAAAACAAAAAATGTTGCCCAAAGCCCGTTAAGTAATACTTCTAACTCATCAAAACTCCAACCGGGCTTATGGTTTGACCCAAGTAAAAATGGTCATGGCTTTGTTATAGAACCGATTGGGTTTGATGACTTATACTTTACTATATTTTTTACTTACAAAGAAGATGGAACTCCAGAGTGGTACACCTCGCTTTCAGTTTTAGAGGATGGTGTTTTAAATATTGATCTTGAAAACAACACTTTACAAAGGTTTAACTATGACTCTTCCATCGACCCGCAAGCAGCAGGTGCTCCCAATGTTTTGGATGAAAGTATCGGAACCAATATATTATCTATAGACTTTAACAGCACTACCGTGGCAACTGCAGATGCATGCAATGACACAACAAACCGAGCAACAGATTTAGCTGCTTTGGCAACTTGGCAATTGGGTGATAAAGCAGCTAGTTCTTGGTGTATTGAGCCAATTATTGCCTTAGAAAATTATCCAAGTCCTTATTTGGGCGGCTCTTGGTGGACAGGCATAGATGACGACGGTTGGGGCATGTCAATAGCTTTTGCCAATGATGAGTTGATTGCCATTGTTTATTATTATGACCAAAGCGGCAAACCTCGTTGGGTTATTGGACAAGCACCAGGGTTCAAAGTAGGTGAAAAAATTAACTTTAGCCTTTCTGAGGTTGGCGGTTATGCAAGAGATGCCGAGCCTATAACTACAACTTACACAGAAGCCGGAACAATGAGCCTGATAATCAATAACAACTCACAAAATTTACTTGTTGATGGGGTGCTAGATATTAATGTCAATTATTTAGGTGCAGAAGGAGGAAACTGGGCAAGAACTGACGTGGCAATTACCAATTTAACCGCAGCACATGATTTGAAAAAATTTATCACAAGCTTTGAAAGTGCAGTTGATTTTTCAGGTTTTTATATTACTCCACAAGCACACAAAAACACAACCTTTCATGAGTTGTCTGACTCAATCGTACACAGCGGAACATTTTCACACAAAGCATGGATAACTGGAGCCAACCCACCATCAAATGCTACTACTGATAATAACCACAGGGGTTATCCAACCGTACAATTACAAAATACAGAAGTTGGTGTCTTTCAAGCACCTCTTTATGTAACATTGTGGGTTTGGCTGGATATGGAGCTACGTGAAAACCCCTCTGGTGAGAACGACTGGTTTAGTTTTGCAACTTTTACCGATGATGAAACCGACAACTGGAGCAGGACTGTACTGGTCAACCTAGGACCAGAGGGCTTTGTTCACTTGATGCACACAACCGACCAAGGCGTTAAGGAGCATATTTTCCAAACCGATGAAATTCTTTTTCCACAAAGACAATGGGTTGAGTTGAAAATGTACTTAGATTTTAGCGAAGAAGGTTATGCCAAAGTATGGCAGAATGGGCAATTGGTGTCACATGCTTTGATAGGAAATATTAAAAACCAATTAGCCCAAGCACATTTTGGTTTGTACTCTGCCCCACAAATAGAAGCTGGAGTGGTTTATAATGATGACTTAAAAATAGAAATGGTAAGAGCGGAATAAATTTATCATGTACTTACGCTTTAAAAGCGGTATAATTTCAACCATGATTAAAATTTTTCCAATATTGTTGTTATTACTATCCTCTACTGCACGGGCAGATGATTATTTTCTTAACCTCAAAGGCAAACCAACTCAGGGCGGACTTATTATTGCCCAAACCAATGCAGCAGCTCATGTTAAAGTTAATGGCAAAAAAATCTTAAACAATAAAGACGGTTATTTTATGTTTGGTTTTGGTCGCTTTGATGACAAACCTGCCAAACTAGTCATAACTTTTGATGGGATTGTTTATCACTCCAGTATTTCACCAACTTTGCGTGAGTTTCCAACCGAAGAAATTAACGGCTTACCAAAAAACAAGGTCAACCCACCGCCCAAAGTGTATGCTCAAATAAAATCAGACAATGCTCTGGTAGCAAAAGCTCGATCTTTTATAGATAAGCGTGATGATTTTTTACAAAGCTTTATCTGGCCTGCCGATGGTCGGGTTAGTGGTGTTTATGGTTCTCGCCGTATCTTAAATGGCGAACCTAAACGCCCACACTATGGCATGGATATTGCTAACAAAACAGGAACGAAAGTTGTTGCACCAATTGCGGGTATTATCAGATTGGCTCAAACTGGTATGTATTATACGGGTGGCACAATTATTATTGATCATGGCTACGGGCTGACAACAACCTTCATGCACTTATCTCAGGTCAACGTGGAGGTGGGATCACACGTATCTCAAGGTGAAAAAATAGGAGAGATTGGCATGACAGGACGAGCCACTGGCCCACACTTGGATTGGCGTATTAATCTTGGTAAGACTCGATTAGACCCACAATTGGTTATTTCGGCTAAAAAATAATTCATTGTATCTTTTTAGGGTTATAATGCTATTTTAATTTTCACTAACAACCAATGTCAAATCACATCATAGAGCAACAAAAAAACCAATCCATAAGTATTAAACCGATACAATCTCATTATTTTGACCAGTGGTTATCTCAACAAAGCCAAGATATAAAAAATCTTACTTCTACTTTTGACTTTAACAACCAAGTTGGCAATCATTTATGTGTTTTAGATCAGAGCCGAAACCTCGAAAAGGTTTTTTGTGTCACTGGTACAGCAAATAATCCGCATGATTTTAGTCGACTGCCTAAAGAATTGCCGTTGGGTCACTATTCAATCGAATCAGATGATAGCGAAACTATTAACGCAGCTATTGTTGGTTGGGGACTTGGTTGTTACGCTTTTGACCGATATAAAACACAAAAGCCACGTGCGACATTAGTAGTCAATAGCTTAGCCAAACACCAAAGAGCTATGGAAACCGTTAGTGCAACAAAACTGGTAAGAGATTTAATCAACACACCAGCGGATGACATGGGTCCAACAGAACTAGCCATTGCCTCAGCTAGTATTGCAGAACAAAATAATGCAAGCTATCAAGAAATTGTTGGTGATGATTTATTGCAACAAAACTTTCCCGCCATTCATTTAGTTGGACGCGCATCATTTAAAGCGCCACGCTTAATTGAACTCAATTGGGGCAAAGCCACTGACCCGCTTATTTGCCTTGTTGGTAAAGGCGTGTGCTTTGATACAGGCGGCAATAATGTTAAGCCTGCAAACTCAATGCGAAACATGAAAAAAGACATGGGAGGAGCAGCTCATGTATTAGGTTTGGCACAAATGATTATGCGCCTGAACTTGCCAGTGCGTTTAAAAGTGCTCATATCAGCTGTTGAGAATGCCATCGCTGGCAATGCCCACAGACAAGGCGACATCGTAACAACGCGCAAAGGATTGACAGTAGAAATTGGGCATACTGATGCTGAAGGTCGCATGGTTTTATCTGATGCTCTAACTTACGCCTCCGAGTTTAACCCAGAGCTAATCGTGGACTTTGCCACGCTAACTGGAGCTGCACGTGTTGCTTTAGGTGCGGATTTGCCACCTGTTTTTAGTAATGAAAGTGACTTTAATACCGAAATAATGGCATGCAGTAATGAGGTGTTTGACCCTCTTTGGTCAATGCCGTTGTACCAACCCTATAAAAAACAAATTGTACCTGATATAGCGGATTTGCGTAATACAGGTTCGGTACCAATGGGTGGTTGCATCACAGCTGCATTGTTTTTAGAAGAATTCGTCGGTGATGATATTCCATGGGTTCATATTGATACTTTTGGTTGGTCAAACGGTCGGCCAGGGCACCCCAAAGGAGGCGATGCACTTGGCATGAGTGCTATGTTTAATTGGATAAGTAAGAGATTTGGAGTATAGATAATGAGTGAAGATTTTGAAATAAAAAAACTACATTTTGGCAAAGGTGAGCGACCTGCTCAAATTTTAGGGCACTTTGCCAACCGCCATGGACTGATAACTGGCGCAACAGGAACAGGTAAAACAGTGACTGTACAAGTTTTGGCTGAAAACTTTTCTTTGCTTGGTGTACCAGTGTTTGTCACCGATGTTAAAGGCGATGTTTCAGGTCTATCTCAAGCAGGTAAAGCCAAGGATAAATTGATTGCTAGGGCAGAAAAACTGGATGTAAAAGATTATAAATTTGAAGGTTCGCCTACCGTTTTTTGGGATATTTACCGAAAATATGGTCACCCTGTACGCACAACGATTGCCGAACTTGGTCCCATGTTATTGGGGCGTTTTCTTGAATTGTCTGATGTTCAAGAAGGAGTCTTGAATGTAGGGTTTAAATTGGCAAGTGAAGAGAAGTTAGCTTTGCTTGATTTAGAAGACTTACAACAATTACTCACTTACATGAGTGATAACCACAAAGAGATTTCCGCCAAGTATGGTCGAGTTACTGGTGCATCAATTGGTGCTATCCAACGTCGTTTGCTCAAACTTGAACAACAAGGCGTTGAGAGTTTGCTAGGTGAGCCAGCTTTAGAGTTATCAGACTTAATGAAACAAGACCTATCTGGTCGTGGAATAATTAATATCATGGATTCACGTGATTTGATTCAAAATCCACAAATGTATGCTACTTTTATGTTGTGGCTAATGACCGAATTATTTGAGTCTTTGCCAGAGGTAGGTGACCAACAACTGCCCAAGCTTATTTTGTTTTTTGATGAAGCGCATTTGATTTTTGATGAGGCTCCGCGTGAATTATTACGGAAAGTTGAGCAAGTCGCCCGTTTGGTGCGCTCAAAAGGAGTGGGAATTTATTTTTGTACTCAATCCCCTGGTGATATTCCTGAGTCTATTTTGGGGCAGCTTGCCAATAAAGTACAACACGCATTACGGTCGTATACACCAAAGGATAAAAAAATCATCAGAGCTGCTGCCGAAAGTTTTCGACCTAATCCAAACTTCAAAACCGAAGACATGATTACCCAACTTGGTGTTGGCGAGGCATTGGTTTCGACACTTAATGAAGATGGTGCACCTAATATAGTAGATAAAGTCAAAATTGCACCACCGCGTTGTCGAATGGGACCTGCTACCGACAGCGAACGTAAACAAGTTCTGTCTCGCTCACCCATTGGCAGCAAGTACGATAAAGACTTAGACAAAGAATCGGCAGCTGAAAAATTGCAAGCCAGACAAGAACAAATTGACAAGCAAAAAGAGCAAGCAGAACTCGTTATACAGCAAGCTAAAGCAAGCAAAAAAAGAACAACAGGAAGAAGAAAACAAACCGTTTGGGAAACAGCAGGAAAAACAGTTGCTAGGCGTTTTGGCACCAAAATTGTTAATGCCATTTGGAAAAGTTTATTTGGCGGCAGAAGGTAAAGAAATGTTACATTGGCTTTAAAAGCGGAATTTGTATGGTAATTTATGTTATTATTCGTTATCTATAATAATAATACATGGTAAAAAGCTAATGGCAAAAGGCACATCTCTTCAAGATCCGTTTTTAAATGCTCTTAGAAAGGACCGAATCCCCGTCTCTATATTTTTAATTAACGGCATTAAGTTACAAGGTACAATTGAATCATTTGATCAGTTCGTCATTGTTTTAAATAACAACATAAACCAAATGGTTTATAAGCATGCCGTTTCAACTATTGTTCCTTCGAAACATGTGAACACTCAAGAGTTTGAAAAGAACGATTAATCTGCTATTAAAGTTGTAATGCTAAAGCCATGTTTTATAATATGGCTTTAACTATACGAAATTTCATTTGCTAGATCAAGAACGCAGTAAAAAAGGAAATCAAGCCATCTTAGTCTGCCCCGTCACTGGTGTTGGGCATAAGGAAAAAATTATAGAGTTTTCAGAGCTCGCCACCTCAGCTGGTGCGACTATTCTCGAAGTGATTACTACAGCTCGAAAATTTCCTGAACCCAAATTCTTTATAGGTTCTGGTAATGCAGATTTGGTAGCCAAAAAAGTTGAACTATTTGAAGCTGATTTAGTTCTTGTCGACGTGGTTTTATCCCCCGTCCAACAAAGAAATCTCGAAAAACTTTGTCAAGCACAAGTACTGGATAGAACATCACTTATTCTAGATATATTTTCACAACGCGCACGTTCTTATGAAGGCATGCTACAAGTTGAATTAGCACAGCTCAAATACTTATCGACACGGTTGGTTCGTGGTTGGACGCATTTAGAGCGTCAAAAAGGCGGCATTGGTATGCGTGGACCAGGTGAAACGCAACTTGAAACAGATAGAAGGTTGTTGGCAGCCCGGGTAAAAAAACTCAACAAACGCCTTGAGAAAGTTATAAAACAAAGAGAACAAGGACGTAATTCACGCAAACAAAGTGGCACCAAAATGATAGCTTTTGTCGGCTATACTAATGCAGGAAAATCAACTTTATTTAATCGCTTAACCGATGCTAAGGTTTATGCTGCAGATAAACTATTTGCCACACTTGATCCAACTGTACGCAAGCTACCTAATATTGCAGGCAACGAAGTAGTTGCCAGTGATACAGTTGGTTTTGTTCGTGATTTGCCTCATGATTTGGTGGCAGCTTTCCAGGCAACATTAAAGGAAGCAATTGAGGCTGATTTGCTTATCCATGTTATAGATTGTAACAATCCTGAACAAGATGAGCATATTAATGAAGTCAATTCTGTACTAAAGCAAATCAAAGCTGATAAAATACCCGTCATTGAGGTTTATAATAAAATAGATTTAGCAGAAATTCCTGCAAAAACCCATAGCGATGAAAATGAACTAATATCACAGTGCTGGCTTTCTGCTGTTACCGGAGAAGGTATAGAAAACCTGCTCCAAGGCATTGAAGAACGCTTCAATCGTACCCATGTAACAAAATACATTGTTTTGCCGGCGCACTTAGGAAAGCTTCGTGCCTTATTTTACCATTATGACGGTATTCGCGATGAACAATTTAACGAAGACAACAGCTGGTCTTTAACTATCGAATTGCCTCCTGAAAAATGGAATATACTAGCAGCTCGAAATGATGAATGTGGTGAATTTATCCACGCACTACTATAACTGGAGTAATTTATGGCCTGGAACAAACCCGGCGGAAATGACAATGAATCAAACAATAATGATTCAGAAAAAAATAAAAAACCGAACAACCCATGGGGCTCTGGTGGCAATCAGCCGCCTGATTTAGAAAAGCTAGTCACTGATTTTTTTAACAAGGTAAAAAAATCATTGGGCATGGCTGGCAACACCTCATCTGAGAAACAACCTGAGTCAAATGCTCTCTTTCCAGTTGTCTTGCTTGTGCTTGCAATGCTTGTCTATGCACTGTTTACTTCCGCTCATAAAATTGAAGAGGCTGAAAGAGGGGTTGTATTAACCTTTGGTAAATATTCAAAAACTATGGACTCTGGTCTGCGTTTTACTTGGCCAAAACCTATTTCTGAAGTTATAAAGGTAAATGTTCAAAACTTATTCTCAACGGATGAATCAGGTGAAATGTTGACTGAAGATAAAAACCTTGTTTATTTAGAGTTTTCAATTCAATATCGTATTAAAAGAGAAGAAGTAAAAAACTACCTCTTTATGTTGGAAGACCCTCATGCGACAGTCAAACATGCAGCAGAAAGCGCAGTTCGCCAAGTTGTTGGCACTCATACAATGGATCATCTACTCAATGAGTCACGTGAAATCGCCAGTAGTGATATTGTTGATGTGTTACAGAAAATGATGGATTCTTACAAATCAGGCATACAAATTACTAACTTTAACTTTAAGGAAGTTCATCCACCTGCAAAAGTAAAAGAAGCCTTCGATGATGTGGTAAAAGCACGTGAAGATGCTAAAACTTATATTAATGAGGCCAATAAATACAAGCGCCAACGTATTCCATTAGCCGAAGGTAATGTTTTAAAAATTAGACAAGATGCTGAAGCCTATCAAGAAGCAACCATCGCAAAAGCGGAAGGTGAAGCCCAAAGATTCACTTTAATTCGAAATCAGTATGAGCTTGCACCAGATGTTACTAAAGAGCGTATGTATTTAGAAACGATGGAAAAAGTTTTAGCTAATACTTCAAAAGTCATTATTGACTCTGAGAATAGTAATAACATGATGTATTTACCATTGGATCAAATGATGAAGAAAAAAACCAACCCGGAATCTGTTTATATGGGAACAACAACGGTCACCGCCCCACCACAAAACACCACATCATACCAACGCAATGACCGCACATCGACCCCGCGTGTTGGCAGAGGAGGACGATAGTCATGAATAATAAATTACCATTACTGCTTATTTTATTGGTCTTAACTCTTATTGGTTTTAAGGTTTTCACCTTTACTGTTAATGAAAAGGAACTTGCCATAAAACTCAAAATTGGTAAAGTGGTTAAAGCCGATTACACACCCGGCCTTCATCTCAAGGTTCCAGGACTGAATATTATCAAAAAGTTTGATTCACGTATTCAGACTATGGATAACCGTCCAGCACCTGTGATGAACACAGATAAAGAATATTTGGATGTGGATTATTTTGTCAAATGGCGCATCAAAGACGTGGTTACTTATTACACGGCATTTAACGGTGTCAAATCATCAGCAGAAAGTCGCTTAAGTGATGTGATAAAAAATGCCTTGTCTGAAGAATTTTCATTGCGAACACTGCAGCAAGTGATCTCTACTCAACGCACTGAAATAATGCACACACTTAAAGCAAAAGCCACACCAATTGCCGAAAACTTTGGCATGGAAGTAGTTGATGTGCGAATTAAGCGCATCAATTTAAGTGATACAGTCAGCAGCTCGGTGTTTGAACGCATGATATCGGAACGTGAAACTGAAGCAGCAGAACATCGCTCAAACGGTCAAAAAGAGGCCGTTAATATTAAAGCCAACACAGACAAGCAAGTAAGAATCTTGTTGGCCGATGCAACCAAAGAAGCGGCAAAACTCAAAGGTCAAGGTGATGCACAAGCCACGCGTATTTATGCAGGGGCTTACACACGCAATAAAGAACTATACTCATTCTTGCGTTCATTAGAGGCGTATGAAAAAAGCTTCAATGGTTCCGATAGTATGATGGTACTTGACCCAAAATCTGACTTCTTCAAGCACTTTAATAAAAAATAAATTATTCAAACAGCCTCATTAGGCTAATAGGTACGTGTAAATGAAAAAAAATGTAGTTGTATTAGGCACTCAATGGGGCGATGAAGGTAAAGGTAAAATCGTTGACTTATTAACCGACAAAGCCGATGCCGTTGTTCGTTTTCAAGGCGGGCATAATGCAGGGCATACATTAATCATCAACGGTCACAAAACCGTTTTACACCTCGTACCATCTGGAATTTTGCGAGAAGGGGTGGATTGTTATATTGGCAATGGCGTAGTTGTTGCACCAGATGCCTTGTTAAAAGAAATTGAACAACTCAAAACAGCAGGTATTGATGTTAAATCACGCTTGAAAATTTCACGTGCAGCTCCAGTTATCATGCCCTATCACATCATTCTTGACCAACAACGCGAAATTGCCAAAGGCGGAAAAGCCATCGGCACAACAGGGCGTGGTATTGGTCCTGCTTATGAAGACAAGGTTGCCCGTCGTGGTATTCGTTTTGGTGATTTATTTGAGCCCAAACGCTTAAAAGAAAAGTTACGTGAAACGCTGTCCTACCACAATTTTGTAATCGAACATTATTTTAAACAGCCGCCATTAGATTTTGATGAAGTGTATGCACAAGCTTTGAATTATGGTGAGCAACTCAAGATGACTAGTGCCGATGTTACGGCCGATTTACATGACTTACAAGAACAAGGCAAGTCTATTTTGCTAGAAGGTGCTCAAGGCTCATTACTCGATATAGACCACGGCACCTATCCATTTGTTACCTCATCCAATACCACAGCAGGGGCGGCCTCTACAGGCACAGGACTTGGAGTTACCGATATAGACTATGTTTTGGGCATTACCAAAGCCTATACCACTCGTGTCGGTTCAGGACCTTTTCCCACAGAATTATTTGATGAGAATGGTGCCATACTTGCTAAAAATGGCGTTGAGTTTGGTGCAACAACAGGTCGCCCAAGGCGTTGTGGCTGGTTAGATTTAGTTGCTCTAAAACGTGCTATCCAAATAAACGGTGTAACAGGTATATGTGTAACAAAACTTGATGTACTTGATACTTTTAAAGAAATCAAAGTTTGTACGGCCTATAAAGTTGGTGATAAAAAAATTAATAACTTCCCTGCATCCGCCGAAGCATGGGAAAGCATCCAACCAGTTTATGAAACTCTCGAAGGCTGGATGAGCCAAACAAAAGGCATGACAGTGGCTTCTGACCTGCCAAAACAAGCACAAGCACTACTTGACAAAATCCAAGAATACACAGGCTCGCCTGTTCATATGGTTTCAACAGGTCCAGATAGAAATGAAAATATTATTATTCAAAATCCATTTGAATAAACTCTACTTACAAAGAAAGCCTTACCCATTTTCTTTGTAGGACCACTTTTTTTACATCATTTCTCACGTTGAAATGTTAAATATTAACCCCATATATTTAGCATATTAAAACTTATTAGAGAAATGAAAATGAAAATAGATAAATTCACCAGTAGTTTTCAACAAGCCTTACAAGATGCACAATCACTGGCAATAGGACAAGGTAATAACATGGTTGAAACAGCCCATTTATTATCTGCATTAATTGACCAGCAAGGATCAAGCACAAAATCTTTATTGCTCAAAGCACAGGTTGATGTTGAAAAATTACAGCAAAAACTTAATGAAATAATGGCAGGTTTTCCACAAGTTTCAGGTAACGAAGGTCAAATAAACTATTCCAATGATTTGATACGAGTGCTTAACATCTGTGACAAACTTGCCAAGCAAAAAAATGACACCTATATTTCTAGCGAGCTGTTTATTTTAGCGGTTTTACAAGTCAAAGACCGTACTGCAAAAGCACTGGAACAAAGTGGAGCCAACCAAGGCAATATTGCCCGTGCCATAGATGAAGTCCGAGGAGGGGAAAACGTGAATGACCAAAACGCTGAAGAAAACCGTGGAGCATTAGATAAATACACGATTGATTTAACTGCCAAAGCCGAAAAAACCAAACTTGACCCTGTCATAGGACGAGATCAAGAAATTCGTCGCATGATACAAATTTTATCACGCCGCACCAAAAACAACCCCGTATTAATTGGTGCACCAGGTGTGGGTAAAACTGCCATTGTTGAGGGCTTGGCACAACGTATTGTTAACCACGAAGTACCCTCAAGCATGCTCAACAAGAGAGTATTATCCTTAGATTTAGGTTCACTAATTGCAGGTGCTAAATTTCGTGGAGAGTTTGAAGAGCGCTTAAAGGCTTTATTAAAAGATTTATCCAAACAAGAAGGCAATGTAATTTTGTTTATTGATGAAATGCACACATTAATCGGTGCAGGCAAAGCCGAGGGTTCAATGGATGCAGGCAATATGCTCAAACCAGCATTGGCTCGCGGAGAGTTGCACTGTATCGGTGCAACGACTTTGGATGAATATCGTGAGTATGTGGAAAAAGACAAAGCCATTGATAGAAGGTTTCAAAAAATCATCGTTGAAGAACCATCGGTTGAAGACACCATTGCCATCTTGCGTGGTTTAAATGAACGCTACGAAGTTCATCATGGAGTAGAAATTACCGATCCTGCTATTGTCGCCGCAGCGATGTTATCGCACCGCTATATAACCGATAGAAACCTACCCGATAAAGCCATTGATTTAATGGACGAAGCGGCTTCACGCATTCGAATGGAGATTGATTCTAAGCCTGAAAAACTCGATCATTTGGAACGTAAAATGATTCAGCTCAAAATTGAACGTGAGTCATTAAAAAAGGAAAAAGATGATGCCTCAAAAAAACGCTTGCAAGAATTAACCGATAGAATAGAGCAAATGGAACGCGATTTTTCAGATTTAATGGAGGTTTGGAAATCAGAAAAAGCAGCGGTACAAGGCACAACACACTTAAAAGAAGAGTTAGAGGTAGCTAAAGCAAACCTTGAAACCGCCATGCGTACCAATGACTATGCCATAATTTCAGAAATTCAGTATGGTATTATTCCAGAGTTAGAGCGAAAAATTGAAGAGGTTTCTAAAGCCGAAGAACAAGATTTTAAACTACTTCGCTTCAAAGTTACCGAAGCAGAAATAGCTGAAGTGGTAGCGAAATGGACAGGTATTCCAGTAAATAAAATGATGCAAGGTGAAAAAGACAAACTCTTGCAGATGGAAGCAGAAATTCATAAACGTTTAATTGGTCAAGAAGAGGCTGTAGTTGCAGTATCTGATGCAATACGTCGTTCACGAGCAGGTTTATCAGACCCAAACCGTCCAATTGGTTCATTTTTGTTTTTAGGTCCAACAGGCGTGGGCAAAACAGAACTATGTAAATCCTTAGCTGACTTTATGTTTGATTCCACCGATGCGATGGTGCGAATAGATATGTCAGAATTTATGGAAAAGCATTCGGTGGCTCGCTTAATTGGTGCACCGCCAGGCTATGTTGGCTATGAGCAAGGCGGCTATTTAACCGAAGCAGTCAGACGTAAACCATACTCGGTTATCTTGCTTGATGAAGTAGAAAAAGCACACCACGATGTGTTCAACATCTTATTACAAGTGCTTGATGATGGTCGTCTAACCGATGGTCAGGGTCGTACAGTTGATTTTAAAAATACCGTAATCATTATGACCTCCAATCTTGGTTCAGATATTATCCAAGAAAAAGCAGGCGGTGACTACAATGACATGAAAAAATCGGTTATGGAGATTGTCGGTAGGCACTTTAGACCTGAGTTTATTAACCGTGTTGATGATATAGTGGTATTTCACCCATTAAGTAAAAGCGATATTCGCAAGATTGCAGCCTTGCAGATTAAATCGTTGGCAAAACGCTTAATTCCTCGTGAAATTGTCTTGGATGTGGATAAAAGTGCCTTAGACTACATTGGCGATGTTGGTTATGACCCTGTTTATGGTGCAAGACCTTTGAAACGTGCGATTCAAGATATACTTGAAAACCCATTATCAAAAGCCCTGTTATCAGGAAAATTTGTCAATGGCAATACCATTAAGGCAACTTATGAAAATGGTCAAATCACTTTCAAAAAGTTGAATTAATGATATAAAACCGCATAATAGCGAAATCAAAAATCCGTCATTCTCGCGAAGGCGGGAATCTTTCTGGGATAAATAACATTATTCTTTAGAAGACTCCTGCCTTCGCAGGAATGGCAATGCTTATTAATTTACTTTTTAACACTTATGCCAATATACGAATACCAATGCCAAACTTGTGGTGAGCAACTCGATAAATTACAAAAAATGAGTGACGCTGCTCTAACGACTTGTCCAAAATGCGATAAAGAAACATTGAAAAGAATTATCTCTGCTAGCGGCTTTCGTCTCAAAGGCACCGGCTGGTATGAAACGGATTTTAAAAATAAGAAAGCCTCAGAACCTAAGAAAAAAGAAAGCCCTGATTAATCCCTAATCATCCAACACTGCTGGTTGAATGGTCTTTAACTCGTTGTCAGTTAAGATGCGTGAAACACTCATAAAGCGTAAGCCCATCGGTATTTCTAATGAAAAACTCGAACCACGACCTTTGCTCACATCAATGGTAATGTGCATATTTTTGTAATATTCAAACTGATCAGATGCCATATAGAATTTGCAACCGTGTATTTCTCCCAAACATAAGTCGCGAGCTCCAATTAAAAAATCACCTTTTTCAAAACACATGGGTGCAGAGCCATCACAACAACCACCAGACTGGTGAAATATCAAATCGCCAAATTTATCACGCAAAGTATCAATAACTTCTTTGGCTTTGTCTGTTACCGCGAGTCGCTCTGTGTGGTTATCATTTGACATTCTTTAATGCTCCAAATCAGTTAGGTGATTAAAGTTTGCATCTAATCACCTAATTTGTTAACTCAATGATTATTTAGAAAAATCCCAATGGGTTTTTATCAAATGAGGTTAATATGTTTTTGGTGTGGCGATAATGATTAAGCATCATTTTATGGTTTTCACGACCAATACCTGATTTTTTATAACCGCCAAAAGAGGCACCTGCTGGGTAAGCATGATAACAGTTACACCAAACACGACCGGCTTCTATTCCTCGTGAAAAGTATTGCATTTCATGCACATCACGGGTCCAAACACCTGCACCTAAACCGTACAAAGTGTCATTGGCAATGGCTAAGGCTTCTTCATCGTCTTTAAAAGTTGTGACACTTAATACTGGACCAAAAATCTCTTCTTGGAATATGCGCATCTTGTTATCACCTTTAAATACCGTGGGTTGAATATAATAACCATCAGGAAAGTCTGGGTTATCAAATTTATCACCACCGATTAATAATTCAGCACCCTCTTGTTTACCAATATCAATGTAATTTAAGATTTTTTCGTATTGGTCATTGGAGGCTTGAGCTCCCATCATTGTACTTGCATCAAGTGTGTCACCCATCTTAATGGCTTTGATTCGCTCGATACAACGTGCCATAAATTCTTCATAAATGTCTTCATGAATTAGGGCGCGTGAGGGACAAGTACAGACTTCACCCTGGTTAAAGGCAAACAAAACAAGTCCTTCAATGGCTTTATCAAGGAAGCTATCGTCTTTGTCCATAATACTTTTTGTGAAAATATTAGGTGATTTTCCACCTAACTCTAAGGTAACAGGGATAATGTTTTCAGATGCATATTGCATAATCAAACGACCCGTTGTGGTCTCTCCTGTAAAGGCAACTTTTTTAATATCGGGGTGTTGTGCTAACGGTTTTCCTGCCTCTGTTCCAAAACCATTAACAATATTCAATACACCAGGAGGTAACAAATCAGCAATTGCTTCCATGAAAAATAAAATAGAAAGTGGTGTTTGCTCAGCAGGTTTGAGAACAATACAGTTACCAGCGGCTAAAGCTGGAGCCACTTTCCAAGCTGCCATCAAGATAGGGAAATTCCATGGAATAATCTGCCCAACCACACCCAAGGGTTCATGAACTTCCATTGTCACTGTGCCTGCATCTAAATCAGAGACTTCACCAACCTCTGCACGAATCACACTGCCAAAGTATCTAAAATGATCTGCAGCTAGTGGAATATCAGCTGCCATTGTTTCACGGATAGCTTTGCCGTTATCCCATGTTTCTATAGTGGCTAATTTTTCTAAATTTTCTTCAATTCGATCGGCAATTTTGTTTAATATATTGCAACGCTCTGTTGCTGTTGTTTTACCCCAGGCACTAGCTGCTTTGTTTGCTGCAGCGACTGCAAGATTTATATCTTTTTTATTGGAGCGTGGGATTTTTGTTAATATTTGACCATCGACAGGTGAAGTGTTTTCAAAATATTCTCCATCAACAGGAGTTGTCCATTGACCACCAATATAGTTTTCGTATTGACTCTTTAAGTCTGGTTTTTTATTTGACATGTATTTTCTCTTTTTTTATTGCCATCATTACTCACAATAAAACCACACCTTTGATGGCGAATAAGGTGTTGTGTATTTACTTAACATAGTATTCTATAATCAAACAAAAATATTTGCATTAGGAATATTTAGTTAATTTAGTTAATTTTACTAATACCCAAATCCCGATATAGAAAGTACGATGATAGCACAAGTCCTTAATGCACCTAGAAAACCCAGAAAAAGCTTCATCACCAATGAGGTGACTTTAGTTTTTCTTGATTTCCTATGCACATCAGTTACTTGCACTCTCAAACGCACTTCTATATCGGGATTTGGGTAATAAAGGAGCCTCTATGAAACTTCAAAAAAGAGATAAGAGTGGATATACTTGAAAAAACAACAAGAAAAGTAGACTTAAAGAAGAAACAAATATGGCGCGTAAAAAACGCTTTCTTTTCAGTTCTCGAAGTATGGAAACCTTCATTAATTCATAGGTTAGCTCACGCATAATATCAATTTTTTCAAGTTGACTAACATACTCATTTAAAGATTTAACTTCATTTGGGTGAAGGTAAAATAAAGCTTGCACCTCTCTTCTCCCACGCAAAATACTAGGAGCCATTTTTCGTGTTGGGTACAAAACAGAAACAAAAGTAATCAATGGAACCATGATTAATGCCCAAGATAGGACTAAAATTAAGACACCACTTTGGTTTTCTAACAACTCTAAATGCGTTAATTTTGTGATTGTTCCGATAGTAAAGATAAAACCAATGCCGACAATCTGTGCTTTAGTATCGTAGGTGCGAATATTATCTTGTGCTTCCTTTAAAGAAGCGTAGAGAAAATTTAATGTATTTAAGTCTTTTTGCATGATTTAGTCTTTACTTTGAAAATTGTGTAATGAAGTATCTGCTAAGTGTGATGGTACAATATGGTTCATTGAGCGGGCAATATTTTCAATACGACCTGGATTAATTCTTTCCCAATCATGTAACATCATCTTAATAGCTTGGCGTTGCATATTGTCCTGTGAGCCACAGAGATTACAGGGAATTATTGGGTATTTAAGCAATTCTGCGTATTCAATAATATCGACTTCTGCACAATAAGACAATGGGCGAATAACCGTGTGTTTGCCATCATCTGAAAATAATTTTGGAGGCATAGATTTAAGTGTGCTACCAAAAAACATATTTAAAAATAAGGTTTCGACTCGGTCATCGCGGTGATGACCTAGGGCTATTTTGGTACAGTTATGTTTTTCGGAAAATGAATACAGGATACCACGACGTAAACGCGAACACAGACCGCAAGTAGTTTTTCCTTCTGGGATAATCTCTTTGACTATACTGTAGGTGTCTTGTTCGATGATATGGAATTCAATACCCAGTTCGCTCAAGTATTCGGGTAAAATATATTCAGGGTAGCCAGGTTGTTTCTGGTCTAGGTTTACTGCAATCAAATCAAATTTTATCGGTGCTTTTTTCTGTAACAAAAGCAGTATATCAAGCATGGCAAAAGAATC
>Ga0256834_1000852_pt1 | contig 21554 bp, 13 predicted proteins | sample 4281140metaG_FD_190536 | JGI IMG/M metagenome (GOLD analysis project Ga0256834, IMG submission 190536) | Hydrothermal vent microbial communities from East Pacific Rise, Pacific Ocean - 4281-140 | ecosystem: Environmental > Aquatic > Marine > Hydrothermal vents | place: Pacific Ocean: East...
AATTTCCGTTAACCAAGGCCCTTTTGTCCGCCCCAAGGCACCAATACGAAACTGCTCCAACAATACCACCTCGTCACGCTGTGGATCATAGGGCAATACCGCCACCGCATGACCACGCTCAAACAGTTCACGACTGATCACCTCACTCATGCCACCATTAAATAACGAGTGCCTGATCTGATAGCGCTCCAGCTTAAAAAAACCATCGTAAGCCACTGACTTATCAACTATATCTACCTTACCCTGTTTCACCTAATCCTCCATAGTTCACATCATGCTACTACAGCAGAGACAACAGCGTGATGCCAGTAGGAGGATTTTTTATCGTAACTACTCAGCGTATTCATCTTTTGCCTCAACTCGTCGTTATTTTCGTACTCAATCGGTTACATATGTCCTTATTCGCCCTCTTTGCGTGCGAAAATGCCTCGATTTGAGGCAAAATCTAAACACGCTGAGTAGTTACTTTTTACCAATTATAAAGCCTTTCATTCACAGAATTGACCAACCCGCTATAGGCCACTGGCAACACATTGGTTATAATGCCCCACTATGGCCAAGAAGAAACCAAAAACCCCCAGCAACAACATCGCCTTCAATAAAAAGGCGCGTTATGATTACAGCATCGATGAAAAATTTGAAGCTGGCATGGTACTGCAAGGCTGGGAAGTCAAAAGCCTGCGAGAAAAAAAGTGCCAAATGGTAGACAGTTATGTCTTTATCAAAGGTGGCGAAGCGTGGATATCCAACCTGCTCATCACCCCACTCATCACTGCCTCAACCCACATATCGCCCACCGCCACGCGAGTACGCAAGCTGTTGCTGCACAGAAACCAGATCGACAAGCTGATGGGTGCGGTTGATCGCAAAGGCTACACCATCGTACCGCTCTCAATCTACTGGTCTCACGGACGGGTAAAAATTGAGATCGGCCTCGCCAAAGGTAAAGGCGAACACGACAAACGCGCCACCGAAAAAGATCGCGACTGGAAACGTGACAAACAGCGGCTGATGAAACATCGATAAAAACGAAGATGACGGGAACTTTTAACTCCTGTAGAATGTCTCACTTACACTTTGGGGCTGTCCCGGCTTCGACGCGGATTGCAAAACCTGAGGGGCATGTCGAGGGGTAGATTACCTCGTAAATCCAACCTACAAACTTTATAGTTGCCAACGACGACAACTACGCACTAGCAGCTTAAACACCTGTTGTAGTGCCCTCGGCCTGTGTCTGTGCCTATGCACGCAGCAACCGGGGTCGACTCTCATAGGATCGCGACCGAGGCTCGTCTGGGGCTAAAGCGCTAAAAAGTACCAGAATCGTCATCGGTTTTCCCTGTCTGTTGGGTAGCCGCTGACTAAACTTAAAAATAGACTAAACATGTAGAACCGAAGGCGGAGGATTTGCGGACGCGGGTTCGACTCCCGCCAGCTCCACCAAATGTACGTCCCGCAAGGGATAATAAAGACCCAGAAAGTGAATTAAAACATCACTTTACTGGGTTTTTTATTGCCTACAGCATCTGTTAACGTGTAGTAATATCCTAGATTTTTAGTAACACGGGTAGTAACAGCAAAAGAATGCTATCAACTCAGTGTTACTACGATGCCACGAAAAGCTACTAGATTAAACGTCAACACCAAGCCAATCACCCTGAGGCATTTCCCTGCACACAGTGATACCTACCCAATCACTGTGGAGAAAGAGAAATGATAGGGCATTAACAGAGCGTCAGCGAGACTGGCTCGATCACCTGCAAGCTTGTGCCGTATCGGGAATGAGTGTCATTGAGTATGCAGCGGTTTACGATCTGGCTGCGCAGGCGACGTAACCTGCAAGAAGATGCTGATCAAGAAAAGTACCTGCCACCGCAACCCACACATCATGCGGTTTCAGCGGGCACAGTTTATTGAAACGGTTGTGAGTCACGAGTGGTCCGCTCATTTACCAAGCGGTGGATCGGTTGCGTTTTCTGGTTCGGTGGATGAGGCGCTCACCATCGCGTTGAATACCAATAAAGTAATCACGAGGTAGCGACGCATTCACATTCATGTTGTGGGATTTTGGTTATACGAACTGCAGCAACACTAAAGATTACCCGAGTTTTGCAGATAGGCCTTTTGCGCCTGACGAGAGACTTTCATACCACTAATTTTTTCGGTGAGTCCTTGCAATGAAACCTGAGTCAACTGACGCAACTGTTTGTCCTGCATCACAATACGTTGGAGTGCTGCCTGCATTACCTGTTGCTCTGAGCTTAACACTGGCAATTCATCATAATCTTTTAAACAATGGTCACGCTCATCCTGCAGTACAAGCATCTCTTGCCAGTTTTCATCGCTGGCCAGCACATACATTTTTTCTGTCAATTTCTCAGCATTTAGCAGTAGTTGTAATTTTTTGCTAATCATTTTCTATGGTGTCGGTGAGCCGTTGTGAAGTGCCATTGGGATGCCATCCCAGCCCTCTTTGACTTCTCGCAACAGGCCAATTACTTCGTCAATTTGTGCGATATCATTATTGCGGTTGGCATCCACAAGCCGCCCTTCCATATAGTCATAAAGGGAGTAAAGGTTTTGAGATATTTCGCCCCCTTTATCCATATCCAAGCTGCCTCGCAGTCCGCCAATAATAGATATAGCCCAAAAAATAAATCGCCCTTTTTCGGTAATATCACCGCGTTCAACAAAGCCTTTGGCAATGGCTAGTTTATCCAACGCGCCTTCCATTAATAGTTGAATAAGGCGGTGGGGAGATGCGGCTTCGACCCCTGATGACATGCCAACCTGGCTATATTGGTTGATACTTTTTCTGGAATTAGGAAATGACATTAGATAGCCCCAACAAATTATATTTTAATAACCGTAACTACTCAGTGTATTCATTTTTTCCCAACTTTTGGTTATTTTCGTACTCAATCGGCCTCATATCCCTATATGTTCCCTCTTTGCATGCGAAAACCTCGATTTAAGACAAAACCTAAACACGCTGAGTAGTTACTAATAACCTACTAATTATTAGACATCGCATCTAACTGAGCAACCAGATAAGCTCCCGTTGAGTTCATTTTGGAAACCAAACCATCCAGCGTGCTATATTGTTTGAAGTAATTGTTTTCTCGGCTCTCTAGCAAGGCCTCCATACGCAGAATATTGTTATCCACACGTTTAACACTGTCTTTCAAACCATCTGAGCGAATATCGATAAGGCCGGTGCTGGATTGAAGCATTACATCAGCAGAATCGGCAAGCCTCATAGCAATACCATCGGTCGTATTGCCAAACAGGTGAGCCACATCGGCAAAGTTGTTGGTCATAACGGCATCAAAATCAGCTTCATCAAGCTCCAGATGGCCGGTATCTCTGTTCGTTGTAATCCCTACTTCTGACAACATCGTCAAACTGCCACCTGAAACGGCGGTGTTGATCTCGTTTCGAAATTCAGAAATAATCCTGCGTAATGAACTATCACCAGCCAGCTTGCCAGTGCTGACAGCACCTAGCTGGTCAATTTTAGTCAACAAATCATTATAACCTGAGACAAATCCTTCAACTGATTTTTTAACCTTATCTTTATCATTGGCAATATCAACTCGACTACTGCCAACACCGGTCAACTCCAGGCTGACGCCACCAATAACATCACTAACAGAGTTGGAAGCCCGCCTGATGCCGCTGACACCATCAACCGAAAACAGTGCATCCAACTTGCTCAGGTCGGCCATTGGTGTACCAGGAAGATCCGGGTCATCGTTCAGTGTTGATAAGCCGAGTGAAGAGGTGTTACCGGTACCGGCATAACTGACCTGAATACGTTCATCAAAGCCGCTATTTTTAGCAGTTAAGCTAAGCTGTTGGTCACCATTGTTGCCGGTAATAATAGTCGCTGAAATAGAGCTATTATCGGCATGGGAGTTAATGGCATCGCGAATTTCTGCCAGGGTCATCCCGGCACCGCCATTGTAGGTATCAATAGAGAAGGTACTGCTTCCAGCGGTTATGTTGAGTGCATCTGCGGCATCAGCACCACCAAAGGTAGCAGTTGCTGAAACCATACCAGCAGAACCCATTTTATGGGATTCAGCCAAGCGATCGACTGTTAATTGGTAGCTACCTGCTGTCGCATTACTATCTGCGGTTACCGTAGCAACAGCATCATCACTGCTGGTTCCTTTGTAAATTTCAAATTTATCTAGACTTGCCAACTCATCCATTGAGGTTTTGAAGCTATCGACTGCACTACGAAGTGTTCCGTAACCACTGATTTGATCTTCATAGTTCTGTTTCTGCTCTTCAAGGCGCAGCAGCGGAATCCGCTCAACCCCCATCATCGCGTCAACAATAGCATTTACATCAAGGCCCGACCCTATGCCTGGAGCACTAATAGTAGCCATGGCAATTCACCTCCAAAATAGAAAACCTAAATGATGTACTGTTACCACCATTCAGGCTTTCTCTTGAAACATTGTTCCTGTCATCTCCGTTAATCGATGAGACATTGCCAGCACCTCTTCTGAAGGCATCTGGCGAATCACTTCATTTTTTTCAATATCCATCACCTTAACAACGGTTCGACCACTTTTTTCATCAACTTCAAACTGCAATTCACGACGATACTGCTGGATATGATCATTTAAATTTTTAACCACATCATTTAGTTCATCATTTTGTCTCTTTACATCACTGCTTTCATCTGCCCTTCGACTTGCATCCACTGTTGATGTAGCGGCTGTCTCTTGTGTCACACCGGTCGTTGTATTTTGAGCACGTTGGGTTGGTTTGGGGTTTGTTGTAACGGCTGATGGGTCCAATGGCAACTGCGTAGGAATATTCATGCTCATTGTCCTTTTTTTACATCATGACTAACGATGCCTTCAGGGAAAACCCCTGAAGGCATCACCCTTATCAATTACCGTAGTAGGGTCAAAACACTTTGCGATGCCTGATTGGCTTGTGCCAACATCGCGGTACCGGCTTGCTGCAACACCTGCCCTTTGGTCAGATTCGCTGTCTCTGTTGCGAAATCAGCATCCATGATACGACCACGTGCTGCTGCCTGGTTTTCAGCATTGATACGTAGACCATTAATCGCTGACTCCATTCGACTCTGTGCTGCACCCAGATCCGCTCGGGTACTGGTAACTGTATCGATCGCAGCATCAAGGTTAGTCATCGCTGTGGCAGCATTAGCGGAGCTAGTAATATCACCACCGGTTACCGCAGTAATTGTCGCAGCAGAGGTATAGTTAGATGTGGTAACCGAAATCTGATTATCTGCTTGGTTATTTGCACCTACCTGGAAGTTAAATGTTCCGGCATCTGCGCCAAGAACGGCCAGTCCATTGAATTCAGTGGAGGTAATTACCCGGGTAACCTCCTCGCCAAGCTGTTGGAATTCAGCATCCAGGTTAGCACGATCACTTGCGGTATTGGTACCATTTGCAGACTGTACTGAAAGCTCACGCATACGCTGCATCAGGTCACCAATTGAACCCAGTGCCCCTTCCGCCGTCTGTGCCATGGAAATACCATCTGAGGCGTTACGAATACCCACATTCATACCCTTAACCTGGGCATTCATACGTTCTGCAATGGCAAGACCAGCAGCATCATCCTTTGCACTGTTAACGCGTAAGCCGCTTGAAAGACGTGCCATGGAGGTGCTCAACAAGCTATCGGTGCTGGCAAGTGAGCGTTGTGCGGTCAGTGCTGCAATATTAGTTTGAACTGAAAGAGCCATTTTTGTATCTCCCAAGACTTACCCGTATTAGCAAGGTATAGCCTCTTTTAAAATTTTGCTTAGCGGATATATCTTTCAAAATGTCGAAGATATTTACCGCTCCCAATTCACCTAACGTCCTAGGAACTGAGTTCCTTTAACTTTTCTCAAAGAAAAAGGGGGTGAAATCAACAAACAAAATAAATTTCTTTTAAATCAATCAATTAAAAACATAAAAAGAAAAAACCAACCTGCAGCGGTTACCTGATAGTGGAAAATATCTAAAACATAAAACGCTCGCTCAGCTTTTCACGTGACTCTTCAATGATTGATGCCAGTTGAGCTTCGTTTAGATTTAGTTCCTCTAATAGTGTTGGCACTGGCTGGTTTAGATGTTGATAAACAACGATCAGGTCACCTTCATGTAATTGCTGATCGATATGATGAGCTAATGCCAATATCGATGCTTGGCATTGCGCATTTTCTTCATTCGTAGCAGCAGTTTCATCACTCAGTTCACTCTCTTCATCAATGCCGTACAGCCGCTTGATTGCCGTCATCGAGGCCGATGGTATATGAAGAGTTGCTGAAATCCAGTCGATTAATGGCCCACGTTCAAGTTCAAATACCTGCTGCTCAAGTTGATCATACCCCTGCTCTTCCGTGGTTAACTTCAGCTGTTCATCACAGGTTTCAGGGAAATTAGCCGCCAATGTCATTGAGCTAATGTCGTGAATAATGCCGGTAAACTCCATCTCTTCTGCCAACTGACGACTGATATGTGTGCCAATAAGCTTGCTAATCAAGGCGATTGAAAATGAGTGTTCCCAAAGCTTTTCAACCGCAATACTGCGCACTTCAGAAAAAGAGCGCATCGCTGCCAGTGTGACAACCAGTTTTACATTTTTCACCCCCAGCAGATTGATCGCATTACGAACACTGGTCACCTCTTGGTAACGACGATAGAGCGGGGAGTTGGCGTATTTCAACATCATGCCGCTCAGTGTCGGGTCTTCTGCAACAACCACCGCAATATCGTTTATTGAGTAGTCATCCTTGGCTAACACATCAAGAATGCGCATACCCGCAGCAGAGACTTTGGGTAAGTTCAAATTTTCTAATTTAAATTTCATAACGACTCCTGTTCGGCAGATCAATATTCTCAATAAACTCCAGCGCATTACCATCGGGGTCACGGAAAAAGAGAGCATTCCGCCCCGATTGACTACGAGTATATTCTATCTTTCGTTGCTGTAACTTTAATTCCAATGCGCTCACATCATCAATGGAGAAAGCCACATGTCGGTCTCGACCACCGTGTGATGGCCGGCCAACGGTCGGGTCTGGGTTGGCAAGTTCCATCACATGAAACTCTTGCTCCCCCATCAACAGCCACGCCCCTGGAAAGCCTAAATCAGGGCGTGCAGGATTAATTTCCATACCCAGAAAACCACAATAAAAATCCAAAGTACGCGGGGTATCACTTACCAGCACACTGACGTGTAACAGTTTATTTATTTTGAAGTTTTTGTTCATTAAGGAAGCTCTAGATAAGTCTGGTTAGATTTAGGCTGAGCGGAAATTGTTCTCATCTGTTTTGAAATGCGCAGCAATAGTCGCTCTATTGAAGAAATTTTCGGGATAGATGAGGGCAATTTCAGCCTGCATAAAATAATCATGGGTTGTTCAGAGATTCCTTGAGATGGCTCCTGGTCGAGAGATAGGCCGCCAATATAATCAGCCCGCCACCGAGCCACTCTACCATTTGAATCACCTCATTACTCAACAATTGCGAAGAGACTGCACCCACCACAATTTCAAACAAAAGAATCACCGCTGAACGTGAAATCGGCATATGGGTCACCCCATACAATACCGCCAGTGTCATCAGTACCACCCCAAACAATCCCAGCATCGCCGCATAACCGACCGTGATAAAAGATGCCTCGGGTAGGCTCAGTCCAGAAATCGACAACCAGACCAGAGCCAGCAAGGTGACGGCAAACCAGGTGACGGCGGTTTTGACCGAAATAGAGACATCTTGCAGCTTGCGCACCATCACATTAGCCAACGCAAAGCCCATTCCCGAGGAGATGGCCAACCACTCGGAGGCATCCCGAGGCCACGGCATCCCCATTGAGGGTTCCCACAGCATCACTGCTGCCCCCAGCAGGGCCAATACCAGTGTCATCATGGCAACTCGGTCTAGGCGCTCCCCCAAAATCACCATGCCCAGTAATATCGACCAAACTGGGGAAAGGTAAAAAAGCAAAATAACCCGCACCACCTGCCCATCAAGCACTGCCAGAATAAAGGCCACGTTGCACCAGGCGTTGCTGAACATCAGTACAAGCAACAGCCACGGATGATGACGTAATTCACACCAGCGCCCACGCATCAGCCACAAGCCAACCACCGACGCAACGCCATACATCACCAGCGTTGCCCACAGGCCGCCAAGACCCGCCTCCTCCAATAAGCGCAGCGGATACCAGATCACCCCCCACATTGCCGCTGAAAATAACAGGCTCAAAACGGGAAGAAAGTGCAACTGGGATTTGGACAGCATAAGCAGATGCTCTATAATTGGCGGCTTAAGGAAGCTCTGAATAAGTGGGGTTAGATTTAGGTTGAGCGGAAATTGTTCTCATTTGTTTCGAAATGCGCAGTAATAGTCGCTCTATTGGTGCAGTTTTCGGGACAGATGAGGGCGATTTCAGCCAGCATAAAATAGTCATGACTTGCTCAGAGCTTCCTTGGTGAATAGTATCGGCACAAACGGATACTAATTTTCTTTCTGAATTAATCCAGAGACGTACGATACAGCAAAATGAATCCAGACCTCGACAAGCTTCAGCCCTATCCATTTGAAAAGTTAACAAAACTCAAAGCAGGTGCAGAGTTCAGCGCAAGCGGCCAACATATTGCGCTCTCGATTGGTGAGCCAAAACACCCAACCCCTGAGTTCATCATTAATGCGATCAACTCACACGTTAACACACTCGCCAACTATCCAACCACCAGGGGGACTCCCGAACTACGACAGGCCATTGCTGACTGGCTAATACGCCGTTTCCAGCTGCCTGCCGACAGCCTGAATGCCGAACAGCAGGTACTGCCGGTTAACGGTACCCGAGAGGCACTGTTCGCCTTTGCCCAGGCCGTTATTAATCGAAGCCAAGATGCCATTGTGGTCAGCCCCAACCCCTTCTACCAGATTTATGAAGGGGCCGCTCTTCTGGCGGGAGCAACACCCTGGTTTGTACCCATTACCCCGGAGAGTGGTTTTTTAGCCGACTATCTTTCGGTGCCGGAAGAGGTTTGGAAGCGCTGCCAGCTGCTCTATCTCTGCACCCCCAACAACCCCACCGGTGCGACCTATGAGCTGGAGACCCTTCAGGCACTGATTAGACTGGCGGACAAATACAATTTCATTCTGGCCTCTGACGAGTGTTATTCAGAGATCTACTTCGACGAAGATAACCGACCCGCCGGTCTACTACAGGCCGCTGCGGCGATGGGCCACAACGACTATAAAAACTGCGTAGTCTTCCACAGCCTCTCCAAACGCTCCAATGCACCCGGGCTACGCTCAGGCTTTGTGGCAGGCGATGCAACTGTGCTGGCACAGTTTCTTCGCTATCGCACCTACCATGGCTGTGCCATGTCGCTGCCGGTGCAGGCCGCATCGATAGCCGCCTGGAGCGACGAGGCCCACGTAAAACAGAATCGTAAACTCTACCGTGAAAAATTTACCAGCGTACTGGAGATACTGTCACCGGTAATGGATGTACAGCAACCTGCCGCCAGCTTCTACCTCTGGGCCAAGACCCCGATTGATGATGAACAGTTTGCACAACGACTGTATGGTGAGTGTAATGTCACCGTGCTGCCCGGCAGCTACCTCTCCCGCGAAGTGGATGGCATAACACCCGGAGCCAACTATATTCGCATGGCTCTGGTGGCACCACTCGAAGAGTGCATTGAAGCAGCCGAACGAATTCGTGATTTTATTAAGACTTTATAGCAGCCAGTAATTTAACCAATCGGTTTCATTATGGCTTGCAACACCTTGAACAAAAGCTAATTTAGACTGGAGTTAACCATGAGCAACATGCAACAAATCATCGAAGAGGCCTTCGAAATCCGTGCCGACATCACCCCGCGTAACGTCGATACCCACGTTAAAGAGGCCGTTAATGAGGCCATAGCCAAACTCGACAGTGGTGAGCTGCGGGTTGCAGAGCAGCGCGCCGTAGGTGACTGGGTCGTAAACGAGTGGTTGAAAAAAGCGGTGCTGCTCTCTTTTCGCATCGAAGATAATGAGTTCATGAAAGGTGGCTACACCAACTACTACGACAAAGTCCCCTCCAAGTTTGCTGACTACAACACCCGTGACTTCCGTGATTCAGGGATACGGGTTGTCCCCCCGGCCGCTGTACGTCGTGGTTCTTACGTCGCTTCCGGCACGGTATTAATGCCCTCTTACGTTAACATTGGTGCTTATGTCGATAGCGGCACCATGGTCGACACCTGGGCAACCGTCGGTTCATGCGCTCAAATTGGTAAAAATGTTCACCTCTCCGGCGGTGTCGGCATCGGTGGCGTATTGGAGCCACTACAGGCTTCACCGACCATCATCGAAGATAACTGCTTTATCGGTGCCCGCTCTGAAGTGGTTGAAGGTGTGATTGTTGAGGAGGGTTCCGTTATCTCCATGGGTGTCTACATTGGCCAGAGCACCAAAATCTATAACCGCATGACTGGTGAAGTCAGCTATGGCCGCATTCCAGCCGGTTCAGTAGTGGTTTCCGGCAATCTGCCCTCCAAAGATGGCAGCTACAGCCTCTACTGTGCAGTTATCGTTAAGCAGGTTGATGAGAGAACCCGCGGCAAGGTGGGTATTAACGAGCTGTTGCGGGATATATAAACACTCGCTATGAGTCGAAAAAAAGCCCCGTTGAAATTATTCAACGGGGCTTTCTTTTTTTACAACAGCCAACCAACAGTCAGACTCTGATTACCATAACTGTTTTAACACCCGTCGATAATCTTCAGAGACAGTGACCGCTCCACTGGTTCCACTTTTGATCAGTGCAACCCGCTGGGATCTTAGGCCCATTCAAAGGCCGAAGAACTAAAAAAGTCGAACACCGTTTGAGGCAGCTCCACAGCTCCTGTAGTTCGCTTCCTACGTAGGCTCGCGGCTTGGATTTCTCAGGTAAAGTGGGCGTGCAGATTTCATCACGGCCGAGAGAAACGAGTTCGGGTTTGCAAGCTGATGGGCGATTTCATTATCGGTAAAGCACGAGACATCAAACCGTGGATAGCTCTCCCGGAACACATCGTAGAACGCCTCGGCCCGGCGGCTGCGCGGGCAGTCCGAGGGCATGTTTACCAGAAGATCAATGTCACTTTTCCCGCTGCTTGTCCCTTTGGCCACAGAGCCAAAGAGAAAAATCGCAGGCGGATCGTAGAATTCCCGTAGAACGGCCACCGCCCGTTCAAGTGCGCGGGCTTGAAGCGGAGTGAGATTTTTAATGGCTTTGGGTGGGATCACTTTCATGGCAGCTCCGCCTTATACAGGAAGATCGCATAAAGACCGGTCAGGTCGGCCTCGGTCAGAGACTGGAAATCGACACTGGCTGTGCGCTGCAATTTCAGGGTGAAACCACCCAAAGGCACGCCCGCCGCGAATGCACCCTGCGTATCCCCAGCAACCATCCCACCAAGATCGGCCTGCGGGATCATCACAACCGGTGCTACAACACCGCCAGGTGCGGTCAATTCGGCCGTCAGATCACCGACCGCATCGAGTGCAACCAGAACAACCGAAGTCACCTTCAGGTCACGCACCCGGTCGAGATAGGGCAGCCGCTCTGGGGTGAAATCGACCGTCATTGACTGGTCTGTTCCGCCGGCTGGCGGTTCAACCAAATCACGCCAGTTTGCACCAAACACCTGATCCAGCCGCATGATCTGTGCGCTTAGGTGAACTGGCCGCAGGGACGCTTCAGTCCGTGCTGCTTCGGCCATCGTCTCTCCACCTTCTTCGGCGGTATAGCGAATATGCAAGACCACATCGCTGACCGAGTGCAGATCGAAAGCATTGGTATCACCGGGCAGTTCGATGCGCCACCGGCTGACAACACCCGCGCCTTCGAAGGGCAGATATCGATCATCTTCGAGGTTGAGATCGAACAGTCCGGAATCGTTATGTGCCTTGCTGGTGACAATGGCACGGGTCGCCGCCCAATTGTCGGCAAACCGCCTGTCGTCAGTCATCGACGTCCGTGGATAGCCACCGTCGAGTGAGGTCGTCATCCGTATCTGATCCTGTAGCAAAGTGAGTTTGGCGTTGACGCTGGTATAGGGGCCCGCGACCGTGGGGATCGTAATTGCCACAGATTTTATCTGACGCTTATAATGGCCCGGGAAGTCCCAGTCGAACAGCGGTTCAGTCAGGTCGACCTCGGTCGCACCCGTCGCACGCAACGACAACAGCGCCTCGGCATCCAGCAGCGCCAATGAGACATCTTTGGTAATCTCGTACTTGCGGTGGTTACGATCGATCACCGCCGCCTCAAGCCGCCGTAAATCAAGAGCCAGCTTTTCGCCGGACAGAAGCCCTTTCTGCAAGCTATCCCAATAGCCAAAGCCAATATAGTCGCTGGCCGTCAGCCCGACCTCACGCTCAGCGCAAGTGGCGGCGGCAAGCGACATATCAAATGCCGTCTGGTAGGCCTGGAAGTAGGTTGTCGAAATTTCCGACACCATCCAGTCGTAAAGCTCTTTGCGGGTGAAGCGAGATTTGAGGAAAGTATAGGCCTCTTCCGCATGGGCGATGCGACGCTCTTCTGCGACCAGCTCCGCTTCGACCATAGCGATCTGTGCCTCGGCCACAAGGATTTCCCTGGCTACCACCTCAACCTCGTGGTTGGCCATATCATACTCGTGCTCATACTTCGACGCTCGGTCCATGAAATAGCCGATCTTAAACGACAGATCGGACCCTTTGTCGGCCAGTTCGCCCAGAACCTTGGTGGCCTTGGCGGCCTTGTCGATCGCACCGTAGACCTGTTTTCCAGCAAAGGTTGTCGTAGCCACTGGAGTTCCACCGATGCCAGCAGCGCCCACCTGGATTTCCGGCACGACATGGGTAGTGCTGGACAGCGCATTGAGAACTGAGGTCGTAATCTTCAGACCAAAACCCACAGATTTCAGAACAATGCCGACCTCGTCGGCGGGGTTCATGTCGTTGTCTTTCTTCTTCTTCCAGTATTTCTCGCGGGTTTTGGTGCGTGCCTTGGATTCCTTCAACTGGTAAAGACGCGCCTTGGCTTCGTCGATGCGCAGTCGGATGACATCGACCATATTTTCATGCATCTCGGCCACGTGGGTTTCCCGCATCTGTGCCAGTTCAGCTTCGTCACGGCGCTCAAGCGCTCGCAGCAGGGCCGCACCCAACCGCTCGACCTCGGCGGTAAACGCATAGGCACGCTGGATCATATAACGGAAGCGGTAGTGTGGAAGGGCCGCAGCCGCACCGCCCGCGAGAGTCGAAAAATCGATCCCAGCAGCTGCTGCACGCACCAGCATCGCTGGATCAATGGGTGGAGCAAACAGCGGCAAGGATCGCTCCACGCCCGAGATATCGCGACAATGGCGCAGATTGAAAAGATTGCGTTCCAGGCGACCCCAATAGTCCAGAAGGCGACCATTACCTGGGATACAGAAGTAAAACAGTGTGATCGGCGGCAAGGGTTCGTCCCCGCCTATACCGCCCGGCGGAGGCGGAGGCAGCAGGTTTTCCACCTCAGCCAGGACATTGCCGAAGGCATCAAGGTCGGTCTCTATCTCTGTAAAGCTTTTTGCCTCCAGCCGCCTGTCCACAGGGATGGTTTCTGGCCGTCTGCCCAAAAGCTCGCTGGCGCGCACGAAATATTGCGTCGCAAGATTCAGACTTTCCATCGTGAAGGTACGGAACTCACGCTCGCCCCAATCCATCAACACACCGATATAAGCCATGACGATGGCCCGTTGATAAGCGACCGGGCGCAGGCGGGCCAGCAGATGTGGATCGAATGGGTTGTCACGCCATTGTTCAACCTGTGCCACATGCGTAGCCGAACCGCTATTGACCAACTCCAGTAGACGCTCGATTCGCTGGGCGTTGTAGCCCTCACCCGACATTTGAAAAAACGGCTTGGTGATCCAGTAGCGCTGCGGTGCAGGCTCGGATGAGGCTGTTGTAGGGTCAAAGACAAAGCGCAGGAACTTCAGCGCTTCGTCAAAGCGTTGATTTTCAGTCAGGCGGTTGGCGATCAGCCATGGGACATGAAAGAACGCTTCCCAGTTGTAGGTGCTATAGGCCGCAGAATACCCGAAATCGACCACATCGTGCCGGTGGTCAGCTGTGACCAGATTATCTGGCAGATATGTGTTGAAATCGAACGCGCCTGGCGGTGTCAATTGGGTCGACCGGCGATAGAACTGCCGCAACCCACCCGTGACCAGTTCATCCAGGAAGAAGCCAGTGAAAGGGTGAAAAAACCGTTCGAAACGATATTTAACCCGATAGGGTGTCGTGAGCGACGACGACGGCGCTTCGGTAGTAAACGAATGATCGACGCGCCATTCGCGAGTGGGGCGCACGAAGAAAGATCTTTCTCGGTCCGCATAGAAAAAGGGTTCTGCGGAATTAAAAGGCGCGCGGTGGGCCGGCGGGATGACCCTGAACGGTGCCGGTGCGTTTTCCAGCAGAATGTCAGCCTGAATTCGGTTGGTGGTACCGCTGGGGGCCAGCACGTGCAAGTCAGACGTATTGTAAGGCGCGTTATGGATTGCTTGCCGCACCCATTGCATAAAAGCCGGACGGGTCAAGGGGGCGACGATTGACACAAGTTCGCGTGCATCCTTGGCTTCAGCACCGTAATCGCCCGATTGAAGATCATCGAACAGGTTGTTGCGGTTTGTGATCTGCACCTCATCCACGTCGCGCTTGAAGACGAATCGCGCCACATGGACTGGTGGCATCCAGGGCTCATGGACAGGTTGGCTGGGATCTTGTTCGACACTTTCAATCACTTGTGACTCAGGATTGTAAAGGCGAAGTGAAGTGTCGTTGAATTCTGGCGAGGTTGACACAAAGATGTTCACCGCAAGCCGCGCGCCGCTGTAAGTGGCAGTCTTGAGGTGAAAGCTGCGCCGGGGCCGAAATTCGGTGTAGAACAGCGTCTTGCCGCCCATGTGCGGCGCGGTCCATGCGCCTTGGCGCAACTCGGACCATACTAGCTTGATCTCCCACATCATCTGCGGATCGGGTGCCGACAAGTTACTCATTTGAGGCGGCGGCATGCTTTGCGTCGGATTCGAACCTTCGACAAAGTTCAGCCAGAAAATATGCAGCTTGCGATTGATGAAACCAAAAATGGGCGAGCCGTCGATTACCAGATCAAGCTTTTGCCAGGGCGACCAATAAGCTGCTGCTGCATCGTTAGGGAAAATGCGTTTGCGGTAATAGTATTGCCCCGGCTGACCTTTGGTTTTTGCCAGAACGTGGATCAACCTGTCGCCTGACACCGAATGCTCTTGCATTGCCAAAACATCAAGGTTAGCGATCCCATCAATCTCGTACAGATAGCTCTCCAACGCTGCCTCAGCGGTCTCATCGGTCAGGATCGTCTGGCCTAGCCGCTGTTCAAGTTGCAAAAGAGCTGGCGATTTCAGCGTGTTGAGTTCAGGACGGATTACGTTTTCCGGCCACAGGAAGACTTTGCGCGCGGCCTCCCAGATGCGGTAGGTCGACATCCATTCCCAATGGCGCCAATCGGCATCCGTTTCAGCATCGGCCAAGACATCGGATTCTAGGTTCATCAGGCAGCGCTGTATGAATAGTTGAACCGACCCTGTCGCCTGCACCAGCCGCGATGTCTTGCGGCAGGTCGTCATTTCGGGGTCGATCAAGAAATGTCCGAAAAGCGCGTTACTGTCTGGCCATGATGGTCCTGCGGGGCGGCTGGTGAGAAAGGTTATCAGTGCAACTCGTTTGGCCTCGCGCAAGCGATCCTGCAAAGGGGGCGCGATCTCAAGCCATTCATCGCGACCGTTGCGGGCCTTGGCGGCCAGCTTGATTTCCTGCGCGACCGCAGCGGTCACGAGCGGCGTGGCCCAGCCCGTGATCTGTGCTGGGGCGACGCCGGCTAATTTGACGATATCAGCAGCGCGAAGCAGCCTTTCATAGGTCGTGACATCACGAAACTGCACGGGATAACTCATGCCAAATGCGGTGATCAGCCCAGCCATGACATCAGTAGGACGCTGGGTCCAGACCGCCAAATTTTCACCTAACTGAATAATATCGTACCCCGGTGTACCAATCTGGTCGAGAAGTGTTGGCATCGACAAATCTGCTGTCTCGGGAAAGGCATCAAAAACTGCTACCCAGCGAAGCAGCGTCATCCATTCGGAAAATGACAGAGCCGCGCTGCCTATCTCCAGCGGCAGCGTGGTGAGATCAGGCAGACCATAACTACCTCCATTTTCCATCAGCCAAACCAGCCGCGACGCGGACCAGTCAAGGGCCTCGGCCACAAAGGATACTTTGGCAATTAGGCTCATCGCGGTGAAAAGATCGGGCATGTCGGCACGGGTCGCGGTGAGTACATAGTCGCTGTCATCGGTTAAACGATCGATAAAGGCAGGTAACAGGATTTGCTCGCCCGCTGAGGCAAGAACCCCAGACACCATCGTCCATGTCAGATAATTGGCTGCCACGGGATCAAGCCCGGTTTGAGATGCGATGGTCGAGGTAACACCAATACGGGCCTGCACCCGATAGATCGCAGTCAAAGCTTGTAATAGGCGCAAGGCGATTGCGGCGTCGCGTCCGGCTGCCGGACCTACGTAGGGTGCAAATGCCGCGATCGCATCAGCCACCGGCATCAAGGGGGCAAAGCTTGCCGTAATGAAGGCGTTACGCTCAGTTAGGGTGCCAGCAAAGCTGTCGTTGATAATGCTAATCGTTGTTGCGCGTGTAACCGGGCCCTCGAAACCTGGAACACTGGGGAGTTGACGGTCAAGGGCTGCGGCACGCTCTTCGATCGGAACTAGGGTCTCGGCTCGGATATCAACCAGCATGGTGCGCAGTTCAGCAACGTTACGCTCCAGACCTTCTTCCGACGTGCCAAGAGGACTATCGGCCCAATAAGTGATCACGTGGCGGCTTTCAGCCGTTGAAAGGCCCGAGACACGGTGACGGTCATAGGTTTCAACGAAGCCGGCCAAATTTTCAGCGTTCTGGAACGGGTCGACCAGACCACCTGCCCCAAGCGGGGCGCCTGCGATTCTGCAGTAGGTCAGCAGGTCAGCAACCCGCATCCGTAGCGCACGTGCCAAACGGGCATAGCGGAACATCTGGCTGAGCGCATCCAGTGACGCGCGATCCGTGGCCACGGGCAAACGGATGTCCGGATCAGCCACGCTGGGCATCAAAAGTGCGACATCGTCAGCGCTGAGCGGTAGGCTGGCGGCAATCGTGTCGATCTTGCTCTCCAGGTGCGCTGGTGGTGTAACCGCCGTGACGCTAGCAATGGACAGCTCAGGATCGGGCGGGTTTAAAACAGTGCGGTTCTGAAAGAGATCGTTGTACAAGGCCTGTCCATCGCCGGTGAGCCAGTCGCGCACACGAGTATCGATAGGCGCCACCATAGCGGCGGCTTCTTCAATGTCCAGCCGCAGGCGACGACGCAACCGCTCCAGACGCATCATATCGGCCATCGTCGTCGCGTTCAGTGTGCCGCCCAGAGCGGTGAGGACGGTATCAACCTCCCACATGGCCCAACCTAGTGCGCGCCACAGCCGAACAAAGCGGTTCATCCGATCCAGACGGTCGTTCGACAAATTGATGACTGTGCGCTCAAGAATGTCGCACTCGAAGCCCGGCTGAAAACTTGATTGTGGGGCTGTGCTGTTCACGAATTGCGTGGTTAGCAGGTCGGAGAGGTTTTCATAGCTGATATCTGCGCGCGCCATTAAAACCTGACAGGAGGCAATTGGAATTAGTTCCCCCGGACTCGCAAAGGACCAGAATGCAGATTGCTGTGCAGGGGCGGCGGTAACGATGATATCCGCCTGTGTCTGCGACAGGCCAAAGTAGGCGGCGGCAATCTCAAAGTCGGAGGGAATTGCGGGGCTGGTGCGCAGACCCTCCATCACCTCAGACCGGCTGAGGCGCAGATGGGTCAGATAGGTCGTGGCCTCGGTGTGGGGCAGATCGAAGGGCAGCCCCATCGCGTGCTGTGCGCTGGCCAAAGCGGTATAAGCGGCCTCATTCACGTGCTCGGGTTCGGCCATGAGTTCGTCACTGCGCCAAGTGGTTTGGCGCGCATTGCCGGCTGCTGCGACCGCTTCTTCCAGGATTTCATTCGTCAGGTCAATGTAGGGCATTGGGGTATCGGTGTTGTCACAATTCAAGAGCAGATCCGTCAGATCAGGACGCCGTGCAACCAATACCGACAGAGCATCAGCAAAATCACTACCCGGGCGTGCCCGCCGCTGGCGCAACCAGCGCAGCAGGTCAGTGAAATAGGCGGCAGGTCCATGCACGCTTTCACACCAGTTGCAGGCGCAGGAATCAAGCGACCCAAACAATGTGGCCAAGCTGGGGTCATTGTTGATCTCTGCAATCAGGTCGGTACTTTTCCACGCTCCACCGACCGCGTCGGGCGATGCTTTGTCCAGATCAAAACGGTATTCCATGAAGCGTGCCATAAGATAGGCATAGCCCGCCTCGGCTCGGCCAAAAGTCTGGCGCGCCTGAAGCTCGTTCATGCCAGCATTGACGGCATCAGCAATAAAGTTGCCTTCGCCAGCCTCGTGCACGCGGAAGGCCGCGTCATAGGGTGTGGTCATAAGGGTCGCCGCTGCGGCCGCAGCCGGCGCCATTCGCATGGCACGCTGGACACGCATCAAATCCGACGCAGCCTGACTGCTCAAACCCTGCACCGCTTTGACCGATGCGCGCAGTGTGATCGCCGGATCGTCCATTTCGTCCGGCAAATCACGTCCCAGCCGGATCGACCCGATATTTAATACCCGTAGATTCATGTCCGGCACGTCCATCACGGCTTTCAGGACTTCATCCTGCGCCTTGAGCTTGACCTTCGGGTGTTCGGCAATGCGTCCCAAGGCGGCCATCGTGGGGAAATTGAACTCGGCCCGTTCCATTAGCATTTGTGCGAATGCACCAATACGATCGCCTTCATCATCGCCGTCAATATTCTCCGGAATCACCTTCTCGCCCGCCGAAATCCCCTTGCAGATCAAGCACTGCCAATCGTCAAACGACATGGCTGCCGCCCGACCGGGTGCTTCCAGAACCTTTTTTGGTAATGCCTTTTTTGCGAAACTAATGAAGGGCAAATGGTTTTTGGCAAAGGCACCAAGGGTGATAGTGGCGCGGAGGTCGTGGGCATCCTTGTCGGAAAACGCCTGATCCTCAACCACGCGATCCCACAAAAGTGGCCCGCCCTTTGCGGCCTCAAGCTGGATCTGTGCAAAGCGACGCTTTTGCGCGGCCTTGAGACCAGTCAGTCCCAGTAGATCGTTAAGAGACCGCTTCCCTGCACCGAAAGGTGTGGCTGCCAGAATCTGCGGCTGCCGTTCGGACAGGGTTTTGAGGGCGGTTTCAATCTCTTCGCTGGTGTCAAAGGGGACGAGATCAGCTTCGACCGCGCGCTCTAGAATGCGGCGCTGACTCTTTTCAGGCAGGGTAACAATGCCGGTCAGAACCCGTGCTTCGAGCACGTCGGCAGCATCCGGAGTCGGCGCAGCCTCCAACAGATCGGCTGGCAGCGCGCCAGGTTCTCCCATTGCAAGGAAGGCAAAGATCACATCAGGACGGATTTTTTCGGCGGCGGCAATACGGTGGGCAAGAGCCAATTTCGCCAGAGCCCTCGCATCGACCCCTCGGTCCTTGGCAAGGAACGAGATGTCACGCTGCTCTTCGAATTCACGCAGATCTCCAAGGGACAAATTGCCGATCACCGGACGCACCTGCGCCTCGACACTCTCAAACAGTGTCTCTGCTGGCATGGCTCGGGGCGCGGCAGTCAGATCGACGTTAAGATCAAGGGGTGCGTCGTAGGAGACGGGCGAGACCAGCTCAGTCCCCTCGGCAAACTTTGCGCGGATCCGCAGGTTCAGCCCATCACCTTTCTTACGTTTAAGAGCAATCTCATAGCCACCATCTGCACCGGTTTTTCCCTTAGCCAAGGATTTTTCGGTTCGGAATCCGACACGGATGACCACAACCTGCGCCTCGGCGGGACGACCAAGTGCGTCGGTGATGCGACCCCGTACGCGAGCCATCGCACGGACCGGGGGATCGTTTGGCGCAGACTCGTGCCGATCCTCATCCAGATGCCCGCATTCGGCCAGAAGCTCGTTGATTTTCTTAGCGGTGACGCCGTCGACAGCGCCAGTGACTTCAAGGCAGAACTTTTCTTGCAAGGCACGTACAATCTTCGCTGTACCCGATCCAAAGCGCTGGGCATCGCATTCTGCCGTCGGAGGATTTTTGAAGATTGCCACCAAAGCGGCCTGAAGATCTGCGACGTTCTTGCCGCGCTTGTTGACCCGCATTGGGTATGCCACTTTCTTCATCAGCTATCCTTATCCTCCTGTCAATTCCATACATTGTCATGAACTAGTGCATTGTCCAGGTTAAATTGACGGATCAGCGACCCTGTGGCATTTCGCATCAAGGTACAGCTCGCGGGTGATGGTTGTTCCCTGCGAAGCACGCCTTGCCACGAAAACAGACAGAACAACTGATCCACCAACATAAAGTAGTTGATGTACTAACCTACTAATGACTTACGGGCATCTCTAGAAAGAGATACTCCTAACGTCGATCCTTTGAATGGAGTGTAAATTGGGAAACTTTTGAACGGTTAGGACTCTTTTGCCAAACAGTAGTACTTTTTTGCGTATTAACTTGTTTCTTTTGGTGAAAAACCTTTGCCCTGATTGCAATTAATCAGATGAGTATTGCAATTGCAGTGCTGCCACTACAGGAATTGGGCTTTCAGGCAGTAATCTTGTACGCCTGGTGGTAGAGCGATGGACTCATGCCCACAACACGCCGAAACATACGGGTAAAGTATGAAGGGTCGTTAAAGCCGACGGTATAGGCGATATCCGTCACCATGATATTAGGATTTTCCAACAATTCTCTGGCCTTAAAAATGCGGTAATTGATCAGATAACCGCGAAAGGTCACCTTGTGCTCCTTCTTAAAGTGGCGGCTAAAGGTACCTGCATTCAATCCACACAGTTGCGCCACCTCCTCCTCGTAGATTTTTTCATGGTAGTGTGTTTCTACAAAGAGCTCAGCGGGATAGGTTTTTTTTGGCTGAGCGGTTTGAATCCGTACCTCGGGGGGGAAGGGGTTGGATAACCGGTTGGTACGTTGGGGGGACTGGGATATTTTGCTCTTTGACAAGTCATCCGCTGCCAGGAGAGTAGCAATACTCATTACCAGCTCTTGGGGTTGAAAGGGCTGAACCAGGTAATCCCAAACCTGAACTCGTAACGCCCAGATAGCCAGTGCCTCTGAGTGCTGTTTAGTAAGCATGATGATCGGGGTGGATGGAAACAAGCATCTCACCTGCCGTAACGCCGAGAGACGGGAAATGTCGGGATAATCGTACTCAAAGCAGACAACCTTGGGGGGATTCTCGCCCATCTTTTGGTCAATTTTATCGATACGGCTAACGCGGGATACCTTCCACTCTTTGCTCAAATGGTGATAGGAACTGACCTGCTCTTG
>Ga0256834_1000854_pt1 | contig 21530 bp, 21 predicted proteins | sample 4281140metaG_FD_190536 | JGI IMG/M metagenome (GOLD analysis project Ga0256834, IMG submission 190536) | Hydrothermal vent microbial communities from East Pacific Rise, Pacific Ocean - 4281-140 | ecosystem: Environmental > Aquatic > Marine > Hydrothermal vents | place: Pacific Ocean: East...
ATTTCTTTTGAAAGAGAAGCGTATGAAAATGAATCTGATTTCGAATATCTAAAAAACAGAAAATTTTTAAATAATATAAAATATAAAAAAAAGGTTACTAAAATATAGTAACTAAAAGTTAGGTAAACGCATACTTTTCCAAAATTATTTTAAAATATTTTCTCGAAAAGTCGCTAAAACGCAAAGATTATTACGGTTTACAAGACGCAAATGTTTGTTTTACAAACATAGACCATAACTTAAATATTATCTTTTTTTCTTTGCGTTTTAGCGAGATTAAAAAACAAAGTATGAGTTTGCTCTAAACTAGAAGTATAGAAATTTCTAGATATAGACTCGCTAAGAAATTAAAGAAAATGTAACGTTGTATGATTTCTTAAATGTAATCTAATTAATATTGTTCAACGTATTTTTCTAAAACTAAATTATTTTTTCCTCTAATTTCAAATAAGACCTTATTGTTGTTAAAATCAAATTTTAACAAACCAAAATTAATTTCATAAATAACATTACTAATTCTATACGGATTTTTTTCGCCATGAAAACTAGAATATGTATGTGTCATTCCGCTAGAAGTAAAATCAATTAAAGAATATTTATAATTGCCAATATTAGTTTTAGATATTTCAGAAATATGTCTATCGCCAGATAAAACAATTACATTTTTGGCATTTGTTTTAAGAATCATTTTCTTAAATTTTTCTACTTCATGTGGCATATTTCCCCAAGATTCAAACCCGTGTTTGTCTGATAATAATTGTATGCTACTAACTACAATATTAAAATTAGCTTTAGAATTTAACAATTCGTTTTCTAACCACAACCATTGCTTGATTCCTAGCATCGTCCCTTCATTTTTATTATTTGGCACATATCTCTTTTTTCCAGATTCATCAGGAGTTAAACTTGTTCTAAAAAAGCGTGTATCTAACACAATTACTTTTATCGAATTATCGCCTTTTTCAAAAATCTTGCTATGATAAATGCCTTCTTGATTTCTTCGTTTACTGTTTTTAGGTACATCTAAAAAATCTAAAAAATAATTCTGTGCTTCTTTTTTAATTTTGTTTTCTATTCCACCATCATTTATACCATAATCGTGATCATCCCAAGTTGCTGAAATTTCAATTTTATCTTTAAAGATAGTATAGGAACTGTCTTTTTTAAATGAATTGTAATTTTCTTCTAATATTTTCGGATTTTGTGTATCGGAATATATAATGTCGCCACCCCAAATAAATAATTCAGGTTTGTTTTTTAAAATTTCCTTAAATAAAACATTTGGAGTAATTTGATTATTACAAGAACCAAAAGAAATAATTAAATCGGTTTTAAATAAACTTACTTCTTCTTTAATTACGTTCTGTTTACAAGCAGTAATTAAAATAATTAGTACTAAAAATGATTTTTTCATTAAATATAGATTAGTTTTACAATGATGATTTCAAAAGTAAAAATACAATATTTTAAAACACCATTTGGCGAATTAGTTTTAGGTTCATTCAACGAAAAATTATGTTTGGCAGATTGGCGATATCGAAAAATGAGGACTAGTATTGACAATCGTATTAAAAAAGGTTTGAATTCTGAATTTAAAGAAGAATCTTCCGAAATTATCGAAAAAACAAAACAGCAATTAACCGAATATTTTAATCAGAAAAGAACAAGTTTTAATATTGATTTACTATTTATTGGTACAGACTTTCAGAAATCAGTTTGGAACGAATTAATAAAGATCCCTTTCGGAAAAACATATTCTTACCTAGAACTTTCTAAGCAGTTGGGAAATGTTAAGGCAATTAGAGCAGTTGCAACTGCAAATGGTGCAAATGCGATTTCTATTTTAGTGCCTTGCCATAGAATTATTGGTTCAGATGGTAAATTAGTTGGTTATGCTGGCGGATTACCCGCAAAAAAAAAGTTACTAAAATTAGAAGGTGCTTTGATTGAAAACCAATTAAGTTTATTTTAAATCACTAGTAGTCAGCAGTTTGAATTTACTTATTAATGAGTATCTGTAACATAGGTTACTAAACCCTTATTTATTAAGTTTAGTTAATTATAAATTATTACTTTTGTAGGTATAAAATAATAACAACCAATGAAAAATTTAATTACACTCTTAACCGTTTTACTAAGTATAACCGTTTTTTCTCAAACTTTTATCGATTCAAATATTGCCTTACCTCAATTATCCTTTTCAACTTCATCTTTTGGTGATTATGACAATGATGGTGATTTAGATTTATATTTATCAGGTTTAAATAGTAATGGTGCCATTATAGGTGGTTTGTATATTTACGATAATGACACATATGCGCTTTCGACTTCTTCAAATCTTCCTATTGTATTTTTAGGTGCATCAGAATGGGGCGATATTGATAATGATGGCGATTTAGATATTCTTATTATGGGAAATGATGATTCATTTGTAGACATAACTGTAGTTTATCAAAACAATAATGATGGTACGTTTACAGACTTAAATCTTAACTTAGAACCAATTGAGCAAGGTAGTGTTGCTTTTGTAGATTATAATAACGATACTTTTTTAGACCTTTCTTTTACAGGTATCGGAACACCAGATCGTTTAACGAAATTTTACACTAATAATGGTGATAATACTTTTACCGAACTAACAGGTATAAATGTACCAGGTTTAAATATTGGGCAAATAAAATGGGCAGATTATAATAATGATGGTTTTCAAGATTTTATAATCGCTGGTTTTGATGACAATACAGGTGGTACGAATTCTTTTTATACGGAACTATTTACTAATAATCAAGATGAAACATTTACAAAATCTACATTTAATTTCCATAAAGGTTGGTTAGGCGAAATAGAATGGATTGATTATAATACCGATGGAAATATTGATGTTATGATAACAGGAGCAGGTGGTTCTGGAGATGAAAGATTCTCTTTAATGTATAAAAACAATGGCGATGGAACTTTTGAAGAACTCGATTTAGGTTTTCCTGCGGTTTCTCATAGTTCATTAGAGTGGCAAGATTTTGATAATGATGGCGATATAGATTTATTTATAACTGGTGTAACTACAACTCCAGGAGACGGAAATAATGTTTCTACTATTTTTGAAAATGATGGGTCTGGTGTTTTTACAGATACCGCATTAGGTCTTTTTAATACTTCTTACTTCGGTACGGCTGATAGTGGAGATATTGATGGTGATGGAAAAATAGATATTATAATTACTGGTTATGGTGGTGTTTATGTAGAAAAAACAGCGGTGTATAAAAACACGACAACATTAGGAATCGATGATTTTAATACGGAATTATTTACAACATATCCAAATCCTACAAAAAACGGAATACTTAATATTAATCATAGTTTAGATTATAATAAAGGTCAAATAGCGGTATATTCTTTAACAGGTGTTAATGTGTATAAAACCGACTCATTAAAGAATACTTTAAATTTATCTAGTTTGTCTAAAGGAACTTATATTCTAAAAATTAGATTTGAAGACTCTGTAATTATTAGAAAAATAATTATTGAATAGTTTTCTTTTTTCAAAGAATTAAAAGTGCTAGTATATTACTAGCACTTTTTTTATGAGGTTTCATTCCTTAAAAAAAATCAAAAGTTTGTTTAACTTGCAAATATGAAAGTAAAAAAGTATAAAACCGAAAGATTGTATTTTAGACCTACGCAAATTGAAGATGCTGCGTTCATTTTAGAACTACTAAATACACCACAATGGATCGCAAATATTGGTGACAGAAATGTGAAAACTAACGAAGGTGCTGAAGATTATATTGTTAGAAAAATGCTACCTCAACTTAAAAAATTAGGTTATTCTAATAATACAGTTATAAGAAAGTCGGATAATAAAAAAATCGGTTCTTGTGGATTGTACAAACGCGACGGATTAGAAAATGTAGATTTAGGGTTTGCTTTTTTGCCAGAATATCAAAAAAAAGGTTACGCTTTTGAGAGTTCTGAAAAACTTATTGAAATTGCTTTTTCTGAACTCAATATAACAATATTAAATGCAATTACTACTAAAGAGAATATTGCTTCTCAAAATTTACTTGTGAAATTAGGGTTTTATTTTTCTAAAAATATCAAAATTCCTAATGATGCCGAAACATTAATGCTGTATGAGTTGGTCTCTAGTTAACTTGATTATTTTGCATTAATAGAATAGAGTCTTATTTTTAGTTAAAATAAGATGAGAATGAATTGTTTTTCCATAAAATAAATAATCAAAAAAACGTAACTTGCAAACCATTAAACTAAACATGTAAATGGAACAAATAATCGCTTATAAACCGAAAAATAAAGTTAGAATTGTAACCGCAGCATCTTTGTTCGATGGTCACGATGCAGCTATAAATATCATGCGTAGAATCATTCAGTCAACTGGTGTTGAGGTGATTCATTTAGGTCATGACCGAAGTGTTGAAGAAGTTGTAAATACTGCAATTCAAGAAGATGCAAATGCAATCGCATTAACATCTTACCAAGGCGGACATAATGAGTATTTTAAGTACATGTACGATTTGTTACAAGAAAAAGGCGCTAGTCAAATCAAAATTTTTGGTGGTGGCGGCGGCGTTATTTTACCAAGCGAAATTAAAGATTTAATGACTTATGGCATTACAAGAATCTATTCGCCAGATGATGGACGTGAAATGGGATTGCAAGGTATGATTAATGACATGATTGAAAAATGTGATTTCCCAACTCTACCTCTTCCCAAAAGGAAGAAAACTAATGATGTGAAAAGCATGTTGGAGAGAAAAGATATAAATACCATTGCAAGATTAATAAGTATTGCCGAAAACAGACCAGAAGAATACAGCGAACTTGCTAAGGGTTTTTCTCCTTCGGAGAAAACGGAAAAAGAGGAAAGTCCCGTTTTAGGAATTACAGGTACTGGTGGCGCAGGAAAATCTTCTTTAGTCGATGAATTAGTTCGTAGATTTTTAATTGATTTTCCTAAAAAAACATTAGCAATCGTATCGGTAGATCCTTCCAAAAGAAAAACTGGTGGCGCTTTATTAGGCGATAGAATTAGAATGAATGCCATTAAAAATGATCGTGTTTATATGCGTTCTTTGGCAACTAGACAATCTAATTTGGCATTATCAAAACATGTAAGTCAGGCAGTTGATGTATTGCAAGCAGCAAAGTTTGATTTAATTATTTTAGAAACTTCTGGTATCGGTCAATCGGATACAGAAATTATTGAACATTCTGACGTTTCATTATACGTAATGACTCCAGAATATGGTGCTGCGACACAATTAGAAAAAATTGATATGTTAGATTTTGCAAATCTAATTGCTCTAAATAAATTCGACAAACGTGGCGCTTTAGACGCTTTACGCGATGTAAAAAAACAATACATGCGTAACAATAATTTATGGGATACGCCAATGGATAAAATGCCTGTTTATGGCACAATTGCTTCTCAATTTAACGATCCAGGAATGAATAGTTTGTATCGTGCTATTATTGATAAATTGAATGATTTGTCGACTTCCGTCGGAATGAATTCGTCCTACGAAATCACTTCAGAAATGAGTGAAAAACAATTTATTATTCCGCCAAGTAGAACACGTTATTTATCCGAAATTACCGAAACTAATCGTCATTACGGAAAAACAACTTTAGAGCAAAAAGATATTGCTCAAAAACTATTTGGCATTTATCAAACGATTCTTTCAGTCATTGAGAGCAAAACCAAGCAATCTTTCCTTACGGAAAATGGTCTAAACGAAGACGTAATTGCGAGCGAAGCAAAGCAATCCGCTAATAAAGAATTCTTGTCTTTATTATTCAAAGAATTTTCTAGAGTAAAAATGGATTTAAATCCACACAACTGGCAAACAATTACACATTGGAATTCGAAGAAAAAAAGATACCAAGACGAAATTTATACCTTTAAAGTACGTGATAAAGAAATTAATATAAAAACGCATTCTAAATCTTTGTCACAATTAGATATACCTAAGATTTCTTTACCAAAATACGAAGCTTGGGGCGATATTTTATATTGGACTTTAGAAGAAAATGTACCAGGCGAATTTCCGTATACAGCAGGAATTTATCCGTTTAAACGAACTGGCGAAGATCCAACAAGAATGTTTGCTGGCGAAGGCGGACCAGAACGAACCAACAAGCGTTTTCATTACGTAAGTTTAGGTATGCCTGCAAAACGACTTTCTACCGCTTTTGATTCGGTTACACTTTATGGAAATGACCCAGATTTAAGACCAGATATTTATGGGAAAATTGGTAATGCTGGCGTTTCAATTTGTTGTTTAGACGATTTAAAAAAATTATATTCTGGATTTGAATTAACAAATCCGATGACATCGGTTTCTATGACTATAAATGGTCCAGCGCCAATGCTACTTGGGTTTTTTATGAATGCAGCAATCGATCAAGAATGTGAAAAATATATTAAAGCAAATAATTTAGAGAAAGAAACGGAACAAAAAATAGCAAAAATATATAAAGAAAAAGACGTTCAAAGACCAGCATATCAAGGTGATTTACCTAAAGGAAATGATGGTTTAGGTTTATATCTTTTAGGTGTTACTGGTGACGAAATTCTTCCTTTAGATATTTATACAAAAATTAAATACGAAACTATTGCAAAAGTTCGTGGTACGGTTCAAGCTGATATTTTAAAAGAAGATCAGGCACAAAACACATGTATTTTTTCCACAGAATTCGCACTTAGATTAATGGGCGATGTGCAAGAATATTTTATCGAAAATGCAGTTCGTAATTTTTATTCGGTTTCTATTTCTGGTTATCATATTGCCGAAGCTGGTGCAAATCCGATTTCGCAATTGGCATTCACACTTTCTAACGGATTTACCTATGTAGAATATTACTTGTCTCGTGGTATGGATATTAACAAATTCGGACCAAATTTATCGTTCTTTTTCTCTAACGGAATTGATCCTGAATATTCAGTAATTGGTAGGGTTGCTAGAAAAATTTGGGCAAAAGCGATGAAATTAAAGTACAATGCGAATCCAAGAGCACAAATGTTGAAATACCATATTCAAACTTCTGGAAGATCTTTACACGCACAAGAAATTGATTTTAATGACATAAGAACTTCATTGCAAGCATTATATGCAATTTATGATAATTGTAATTCGCTACATACAAATGCTTACGATGAAGCAATTACAACGCCAACCGAAGAATCGGTTAGAAGAGCGATGGCAATTCAATTGATTATTAATAAAGAATTAGGATTGGCAAAAAATGAAAATCCGATTCAAGGTGCATTTATCATTGAAGAACTAACCGATTTAGTAGAAGAAGCAATCTACTTAGAATTTGATAGAATTACAGAACGTGGCGGTGTTTTAGGCGCAATGGAAACCATGTACCAACGTAGTAAAATACAAGAAGAAAGTTTGTATTACGAAACGCTAAAGCACACTGGTGAATTCCCAATAATTGGTGTAAATACTTTTTTAAGTTCTAAAGGTTCGCCTACAGAAATACCAAAAGAAGTAATTAGAGCAACCGAAGAAGAGAAAAGTTATCAAATAACAGTTGTCGAAAATCTTAATAAAGGAAACGCAAATAAGGTAAAAGAACAATTACGTTTATTACAAGAAAAATCCATCAATAATGAAAATATTTTTGAGCAATTAATGGAAGCAACTAAAGTTTGTTCTTTAGGCGAAATTACAAATTCATTATTTAGTGTTGGTGGACAATATCGTAGGAATATGTAAATTATCCTAAAGTCAGAGTTTCACTTTAAGTGAAACTCTGACTATTAAAATTCAAGTAATTAATTGAAAAAACGAACAAAAATAGCATTCGCAATATTCATAATTGTTTCTATAATAGATATTTTTGCAATTCTGAATCATCAATTATTAATACGAAATTTTAGCAAACCACTCATTTTACTTTCTTTAATGTCATTATATATTGTTTCTGTTAAAAATAGAAATAAATGGTACTTAGTTGGTTTGATTTTTTCTTTTTTAGGAGATGTTTTTCTTTTAAAGAATGGTAATATGTACTTTATGCTTGGTTTAATTGCATTTTTATTATCACATATTATGTATATAAAAATCACCACAAATTTTATTAAAAGCAAATCAATTTCAAAAATTATAATTGCTATTCTGCCATTTTTAGTTTTTGTGATTGTATTACTTTCTGTTTTAAAAAGTCATTTAGGCGAAATGCTAATTCCTGTAATTATATATGGAATTGTGATTTCAACTTTCGGAATAGTAGCAACTTTAAACTACATTAGTAATAAGACGAAAGCAAATTTATGGTTGTTTTTTGGTGCGTTATTTTTTATCGTATCCGATAGTATTTTAGCAATAAATAAATTTTATAATCCTAAAGAAATATTTGATTTCTTAATAATGTTAACTTATATAATTGCTCAGTTTTTAATTTGTAAATCGATGATTGGTAAAAGTGTAAGTGTTTAAAAATAAACCCTCACAATCGGTGAAAAAGCAGAACCGTAAGGACTTTTTGCTTCGTCATACAAAACATCATATCGTATACCAATAGCAATATTTCTGCCTAAAGTATAACCGCCACCTAAATATAGAGATTCCACATTTGTTGTTTCAAAACCAGATTTGCTTAATATACTTTCTTCAAGTTCTACAGATAATTGAAATTCACGTATCGGATTGTAAAGAGCAATCAAACTACCGCCATAAACATTTAAACCATCACTATCGTTTTTGAATTTAGAGTATAGGTATGATAAACCAATACCAGAACTAAATTTATCATTAAAATTATAGATAGCACTAGGCGAAATACCAATATTTGTAATATCATTACTGAAACCCAATACCAAACCGCCACCAAATTGGACATTATCCCAAAAATTGATGTCGTTATCTTTTTGTTGTGAGAACATTAAACTTATACTAATTAATAGCGTGATAAATAGTAATTTGTTTTTCATAATATGCTTATTTTAATATAGATTGCTAATCTACAACAATTATCTTTTTATTTTAATGAGTTAAATATTGACTTTACCTTTTCTCTAATTCAATAATTGCTAAATTTTTAATATCGCCATTATCTAATTCAAATTTAAGCATGGTTCTTACTTTATGAATGCCATATTTACCAACAGCACCAGGATTTAAATGTAAATGATTGTATTTTTTATCATACATTACTTTTAAAATATGCGAATGACCACAAATAAATAATTTAGGTTGGTAATATAAAAATTGCTCTCTAATTCTAGGTATATATCTTTTAGGATAACCAGCAATATGTGTAATCCAAACTGAAACGCCTTCTACAGTAAATTTATTATCTAACGGAAATTGATTTCGTGCGTTTTTATCATCAATATTACCATAAACAGCACGTAATGTTTTGTGTTTTTCTATGGTATCTGTAACTTTTAAATCACCAATGTCACCAGCATGCCAAACCTCATCTGCTTCAGCAATGTGTTTTAGCATTTGCTTGTCGAAATGACTATGGGTATCGGATAATAATAAAATTTTTTTCATGACAAAATTTTTCCAGTAATGGCAAAAATAACTAATAATCTTAAAACAAAATATTAGTTGCATTCATTTTTAATCATTGCTAAAAATATATAAAAACTAAGGATTTATAAATTACTTAAAAGAATACAATAATACATTTTTATTGGCCTTTAAAATTACATCTAAACTATCTAAAAAATTAATAGAAACTGTTGGGCAACCAAAACTCGGCGCTAATGCAGTTGGATAGATTTCTTTATCATCCATGCCAGACCAAGCATGTAAAACAACTACTCTGTCGCGCATGTTATTATTGGTTTTTTCTAAGCCTTTTAACCAATATTTATAATTTTTGCCCCATTTACTATATGCTCTTTCTTGCACAACTGCCATGCCTAAAGAGGTGCAATGACTATCGTTTATGTTGCTGAATTCTTTTGCAAAATCATTAGAATTTATGCCTTTACAATCGCCATGACAAACCAAACCTTTTTTTATGAATTTGTTTGTTTTTAAATCTACTACAAAAAACCGATTTCTACCACTATGCAAAGAATAATCAATTAAGAAAGCAATGTTTTTATTGTAATTTTTCTCTTTCGCAAAATTTTTAATGTGATTTATTTGTGTTGTATAATTTGATATTGTTTTATCTTCTTTATTATTTTTTTGACAAGAAATAATAAAGAAGATAACAACCATTAATTTTATTTTCATAAAGATGTAACGTTTTAATCTGCTAATACGTATTTTCTTTTTGTTAAAAATATCCTAAACCTATTTTTTTATTGAAAATATATTTAGACTAAATCAACTCACACTTTCGCCATTTTTAACTTCATTTTTTACAGAATCTGGTGCAACAAATGATAGTTTTCCTGAAGTGTTTTCTGTCATTAAAATCATTCCGTTACTTTCTACGCCTCTAATTTTTCTTGGTGCTAAGTTTATTAATACCGAAACTTTTTTACCAATTACTTCTTCCGCAGTAAATGATTCTGCAATACCGCTAACAATGGTTCTTATTTCGAACCCTAAATCTACTTGTAATTTTAACAATTTTTTTGTTTTCGCAATTTTTTCAGCAGATAGAATTGTACCTATTCTTATGTCTAATTTGGTAAAATCCTCAAAAGAAATGGTTTCTTTTACAGGTTCCATAACTTTATTTTCGATTTCGTTTGCTGTTTTAGTTGCTTGTAATTTATCTAATTGTTTTTGAATTTCATCATCTTCTATTTTAGCAAATAACAATTCACCTTTATTAATTTGATGGTTTGGTGCAATAAATTCTTTTTTAGTTGCTATATCATTCCAAGTTAAAGAATCATCTAAATTTAAAATGTTTTTTAGTTTCTTAGATGTAAAAGGTAAAAATGGTTCGCATAAAACTGCCAATGCTGTAGCAATTTGTAATGCTTGATTCATAATCGTTTCAACTTCCTCTTTTTTAGATGCATCTTTGATTTTTTTCCAAGGTTCTTGTTCTTGTAAAAATCCGTTTCCTTGCCTTGCTAAATTCATTAATTTACCTAATGCTTCTCTAAAACGGTATTTTTCAATAGAATCACTAATGTCTTTCGGGAAATTATTTATCAAACTAACTTGATCTATTTTTCCGTTAGATGAAGGAACAATTCCATCATAATATTTATGTGTTAAAACAACAACTCTATTAATGAAATTACCAAAAATTGCTACTAATTCATTATTGTTTCTTGCCTGAAAATCTTTCCAAGTAAAATTATTATCTTTACTTTCTGGTGCGTTTGCTGTTAAAACATAGCGTAAAACATCTTGTTGATTTGGAAAATCTTCCAAATACTCATGTAACCAAACTGCCCAATTTTTAGAGGTTGAAATCTTATTATCTTCCAAATTTAAAAATTCGTTTGCAGGTACGTTATCTGGTAAAATAAAACTTCCTTCCGCTTTTAACATTGCTGGAAAAATAATACAATGAAAAACAATATTGTCTTTACCAATGAAATGTACTAATTTAGTGTCTTTATCTTTCCAATATGGTTGCCAATCTTCGCCTTTTTTTTCTGCCCATTCTTTGGTTGCAGAAATATAACCTATTGGCGCATCGAACCAAACATATAAAACTTTTCCGCCTGCATCTTTCACAGGTACTTTAATTCCCCAATCTAAATCTCGTGTTACTGCTCTTGGTCTTAAACCGTCTTCAATCCAAGAACCAACTTGACCTAAAACGTTAGGTTTCCAATCGTTTTTATGACCTACTACGATCCATTCTTTTAACCATTTTTCGTATTCGTTTAAAGGCAAATACCAATGTTTTGTTTCTTTAAGAGAAGGAACATTTCCTGTAATTGCCGATTTTGGGTTAATTAAATCGGTTGCATTATGGCTTGTACCACAATTTTCACATTGGTCGCCATAACTTTCTTCGTTACCACATTTTGGGCAAGTACCAATTACAAAACGATCGGCTAAAAACTGTTTTGCATCTGCATCATATAATTGTTCGTTAGTTTCTTCGATAAATTTACCGTTTTTGTATAATTTTTTAAAGAAATCACTTGCTGTTTTATGATGAATTTCAGCAGAAGTTCTAGAATAATTGTCAAATGAAATTCCAAATTCTTGAAACGAATTTTTGATAACTTCATGATATTTATCCACAATTTGTTGTGGAGTTACACCTTCTTTTTTTGCTCTAATCGTAATAGGTACACCATGTTCATCACTACCACAAATGTAAATTACATCTTTGCCAATTGCTCGTAAATAACGCGTGTAAATATCTCCTGGCACATAAACTCCTGCCAAATGCCCAATATGAACTGGACCATTTGTATAAGGTAATGCTGCTGTAATTGTGTAACGTTTCGGATTATTCATTCTTGAAATTATTAGACTGCAAAAGTATAACTTTACCTATTAGTTATTGAATTTTTTAAAGAAAAAATAAATAACGAATTACCTACGATACAGTCATCGAGATATCAAAAAAAACATAAAATATGCCACGAATGCACGAATTATTTTGGAATGATTTCTTACAATTGTTCGAATATTCGTGTATTAGTGGCAAAAATTATTTCGTTAAACTCACGCAGCATCAAAGAATTTTTCAGATTAAAGTAAGCTTAATAATTTATATTGTATGAATATTATGCCTAATATTTGCATTATAATACTTTTTTTAGGCATAAAAATAGTATTAAATGGTAAATATTACGCCTAATATTAGTATTAATGAATATAAATTATTATTTTTACTCTCTAAAAATTCATACAAATGTATCTTAGAGTAATAAGTGAATCTATTAAAAAATGGTTAGTTGAAGATGAAATAATCATTTTATATGGCGCTCGACAAGTTGGTAAAACCACTTTATTAGAAGACTTAGTTAAAACCGAAAAAAATACCATAATTTATAATTGTGAATTAAATAATATTGCAGAAGTTTTAGAAAGTAAGAATATAACGCAAATTAAACTATTGCTAGAAAATTATGATATTGTTATTTTTGATGAAGCACAAACCATTAAAAATATAGGGCAAGTTTTAAAATTAATATACGATGATAAGAATATTGACACTAAAATTATTGTTACAGGATCTAGCAGTTTTGAATTAGCAAATAAAATAGTTGAACCATTAACAGGTAGAAATATAAAATTTAAATTATTTCCGTTAACGTTAAACGAAATTTTAAGCAAACATAATTGGTTATGGGTAAAAGACAACTTAGAGCAATTATTAACTTATGGCAGTTATCCTGGAGTTATTGATTTAGAAAAAGATAAAAAAACCATAAAATTATCACAACTTTCATCGGACTACTTATACCAAGATGTTTTAAGTTATCAAGATATAAGAAATCCACAATTATTACGAAAATTACTAAAAGCATTGGCATTACAAATTGGGTCGCAAGTTTCGTATAATGAATTGGCTAATCTGTTAAAAGTAAACGCAAAAACAGTCGAAAAATATATTGATTTATTAGAAAAAAGTTTTGTTATTTTTGCCTTACCTTGTTATAGTAAGAACTTAAGAAATGAAATTAAAAAAAGCAAAAAATTCTTTTTTTATGATTTAGGAATCCGCAATGCAATACTAAATAATTTTAATACATTAGATAACAGAAATGACGTTGGTATGTTATGGGAAAACTTTTGTATTAACGAAATTATTAAGAAAAGTACTTATGATAATGAACTTGCTGAATTTTATTTTTGGAGAACTTATGATGGTGCAGAAATTGATTTAATAAAAATAAAAGACACGAAGATTTTTGCGTATGAATTTAAGTGGAATCCAAATAGTAGATTTAAATTTGCAAATAGTTTTATAGAAAGTTACAAACCCGAAGCGAAAATTAAAATAGATACTAGTAATTTTGAATTACTTTACAAATAAAAAGATGCGAAAACTAAAAAATAGCGAGTTAGACAGATTAGAAATTGAAGCATTCAAAGCTAAAAAGAAAACACCTTTACTAATTATTTTAGATAATATACGAAGTCTAAATAATATTGGTTCGGTATTTAGAACAAGTGATGCTTTTTTAATCGAAAAAATTTATTTGTGTGGCATTACTGCAAAACCACCGCATAGAGATATTCATAAAACGGCTTTAGGTGCAACCGATTCTGTTACTTGGGAATATGTGGAAGATACTTTGACTTTAATCAGAAAATTGCAAAAAGAAAATATAAAAATTGCGTCTATCGAACAAGCAGATAATAGTGTAAAATTGCAAGATTTTAAGATAGAAAAAAATCAAAAATATGCTATTGTTATGGGTAATGAAGTTAAAGGCGTACAGCAAGAAGTGGTTACAGAAAGTGATTATTGTATTGAAATTCCGCAATTTGGCACGAAACATTCTTTAAATATTTCGGTTACAACTGGTATTGTAGTTTGGGATTTGTTTAAGAAATTAAAGTTCTAAAACATAAAAATAAACCGAAATAAAATGACAAAAACTACCAATTAAAACAAATACATGAAATATTGCGTGGTTAAATTTTATTTTATCAAAACTATATAAAATTGCTCCTAAAGTATAGGCGATTCCGCCAGCGAATAACCACCAAATTCCTTCGATTGGTAAATTTTGAATTAATGATTTAATTGCAAAAACAATTAACCAGCCCATAAAAACATACATTAATGTAGATAATTTATCATATCTACCAGTAAAAAATAATTTTAAAATCACGCCAGTTATTGCAAGAAACCAAGTGATACCAAATAGCCACCAACCAATTTTTCCGTGTAGTGTTACTAAAGTAAATGGTGTATAAGTTCCTGCAATTAATATATAAATAGATGCGTGATCAAAAATATTAAGTTTTGTTCTTAATTTTAATTCTTTTGAATTATGATAAACGGTTGATGCTGTATATAAAACAATTAGGCTAATTCCAAAAATGGCAAAACTTATCATATGCCAAGTATTACCGTAATTATAAGATTTTATTATTAAAAAAATTAGTGCAATAACACTTAATAATAAACCGAAAGCATGTGTTATAACGTTTATTTTTTCTTCTGTTTTATTGTAGTATGTTGGTTTATAATCCATAATGTTAAAACTGCTTTTTATAGATAAAATTGTTTTAAATAAAATGATTTCTAAATAAAAAGGTATTAACCTCAGGGCAAGTCCTGAACCCAATAAATGGAATCGACCTAAGGGTTGAGGTATTAAACCAATATCCCGCTAAAAAAAAGCGGGATTAGTTCGACTAACTAAAAAATTGAAATAATTTTTTAGAGTCTCACGAATCAAAAACCTTAGAAGAATCTTCCACCAATCTGTTAATTTCTTGTAATTCGTTTGATGTTAAATCACGCCATTTACCAACAGAAACATCTAAGTTTATATTCATAATACGAACTCGTTGCAATTTTGTTACACGATAATCTAAATATTCACACATGCGTCTAATTTGTCGGTTTAAACCTTGTGTTAAAATAATTTTGAATTGCTTTTTATTAAGTTGTATTACTTTACATTTTCTAGTTACCGTATCTAAAATTGGAATGCCATTTTGCATTTTTTTAATAAAATCATTTGTAATTGGTCGGTTTACATTTACAATGTATTCCTTTTCGTGATTATTTCTTGCTCGGAGAATTTTGTTTACAATATCGCCATCATTAGTTAAAAAAATCAAACCTTCACTTGGTTTATCTAAGCGACCGATTGGGAAAATTCGCGTAGGATAATTTATATAATCAATAATATTATCTTTTTCAACTTTTGTGTCTGTTGTACAAACGATTCCGATAGGTTTGTTAAAGGCAAGGTAAATGGGTTTTTCTTGTGGTTTTGTAATTAATTTTCCATCAACTCTAACTTCATCGTCCGTAGAAATTTTTGTTCCCATTTCTGGAACTTTTCCGTTTATGGTTACACGACCAGCATCGATTAATTTATCGGCTGCACGTCTTGAACAATGACCTGCTTCGCTTAAATATTTGTTTATTCTTGTTAATTGCATAATTGGTTGCAATTTATAAAATAAAAAACTATCCGTAAAGGCGTTTTGACAAAACGTTTTACTAAATAATTTTATTTCATAGCATTAAAATATTCACGAGCAATATTTTCTCTATGATTAGGATGCGCAATTCTAACCAAAGCTTCAACTCTTTGTTTAATAGTTTTGCCGTATAAATCAGCAACACCATATTCGGTAACAATATAATGAATATGTGCTCTAGTTGTAACAACGCCAGCACCTTTTTTTAAAAATGGTACAATTCTGCTAATCCCTTTTTTTGTTTGTGATGGCAAGGCAATAATTGCTTTTCCGTTTTCGCTTAACGATGCGCCTCTAATAAAATCCATTTGTCCGCCAACACCAGAATACATTTTTGTACCGATGGAATCTGCGCAAACTTGCCCAGTCACATCAATTTCTATAGCCGAATTTATTGCCACCATTTTTTTATTCCTTCTAATAATAGCGACGTCGTTTACAAAATCTGCGGTTCGCATTTCTATAAACGGATTATCATCTACATAATCATACAAACGTTGACTGCCCATTAAAAATGTAGCCATTGCTCTGCCAGGATTTACGCCTTTGTTATTACCATTAATAACATCTTTTAATATTAAATCAATAACACCATCAGAAAACATTTCGGTATGTAAACCTAAATTTTTATGATTGGTTAATTTAGATAAAACAGCATTTGGTATAGAACCAATTCCCATTTGTAAGGTACTTCCGTCATCTATCAATTCTGCGATATAATCGCCTATTTTTTGTTCAATATTATTAGGTTCTGGCAATAAATAACTATGAATTGGTGTTTCGTATTCTACCAAAGAATCTAATTCGGAAATGTGAATAATTCCATCGCCATGCGTTCTTGGCATTTTAGGATTTATTTGTGCAATAACATGTTTTGCATTTTCCATTGCTGCTAAAGTCGCTTCTACCGAAACGCCTAAAGAGCAATAACCATGTTTGTCTGGTGTTGAAACTTGAATTAATGCCACATCAATAGGAACAATATTTCGTTTAAATAAAATAGGTAATTCACTTAAGAAAACGGGTGTATAAGAACCATTTCCTGCTTTTAAAGTGTGTCTTACATTTTTGCCAAGAAAAAAAGAATTTACATGAAAACTATCTTTATATTTAGGATCAGCATAAGGCGTTTTACCTTCAATATGAAGATGAGAAACCTCTACATTTTTTAATTCTTCATGTCTTTGCGACATCGCATTAATTAATATTTGAGGTGCTGCTGCTGCTGCATGAATATATATTCTATCGTTGTTTTTTATAACTTTTACTGCTTGTTCTGCGGTAACTAATTTGTACATAGTGCATTTAATTTTATGCAAAGTTAGTGTACAATTCTTTCATAAAAACTGCTAAATATCATATAATTATTTCATTTTCTTAAGAGTCTTTCTGTTTTTAAATAATTGCAATAAACTCATTTCTTTCTTTGCATTTTTCTTTAATTTCTTTTCTGCTAATTGAATAATTTCAGGTTCGCAAGTTTTAAAGTCACCAGAATCGTAGATTGGTTTAGGGTCGTATTCTAGCATTAATTGAATGGCGCGTGTTTCATCTTCACCAAATAACTCATCGCATAAAAATAATGCCATATCAATACCTGCCGAAACTCCTGCTGCAGTTATGTATTTGTCTTGTTTTACAATTCTTTCCCTTAACGGAATTGCTTGATGCTCTTTTAATAAATTAATTGCTTTCCAATGACTTGTTGCTTTTAAACCATTTAATAATCCGGCAGAAGCCAAGATAACAGAACCACTACAAACCGAAGTTGTAAATTGGGTTGTTTTGTCAATTTCACGAATCCAATTTAGGGTTTTTTCGTCTTTCATGACGTTTAAAAAAGCAACCGTAGAACCTGGCACAACCAAAATATCAGCTTCGGTAATATCTTTAAAATTAAATTTTGCTTTTAAAAATGCGAAACCAGTATCTGCTTTTATTTGACCTCTTTTTTTAGCGACAAATTTTATATCTACATTTGGCATTTGACTCAATACTTCGTAAGGACCAATGGCGTCTAAAAAAGTCATTCCGTTATATATTAAAATTGCTATTTTCATATGTTTTTTTCTTTTTGGTGAATTTAAGATGTGTTTTTTTCTGATTTTATTTTTTGAACATTGGCAATGAGTTAAACGGCTTTTTTAAAAACCATTTAAACCATTGTTTTAGCAAAAATAAGTGAAATCCTTTATTTGGAAACGCTTTCTTTATTCTTTTAAATTCATTTTTTGAAAAATAAAATAATCTCAAACCATTAGTAACATCTATCCAATCTGCTTTTCTAAAGGTATTAACTGTGATTTCGAAACTGCCTTTAAATTCAGTTATTTTATGATGATTATCAATCAATAACGTAATTTCATCTATCCAATTTTCTTGCTTATTTTTGATTAAATACTCTTTTGCTAAATTAATAGAAGGTTTTAAATAATCAAAATTATGTGTCCAAATTCCTAAGTCATGAAAAACAGCAGCAATTGCGTATTTTTTATGATTTTTAGTATTATTATCTAATTTAATACAACTATTATATATTCGGTAAATATGATTTTTATAAACGGAATAATCTTTACCGATTACAGTTTTGTAATTTGTTAATATGGTTTCTATTTCTGCAACTTTTTGCATTATTTAGTAATAAAATTAATAGTTTCTTTTACCACATCTTCATTCCAAAGCATTCTATAATGGCCAATTTTTTCAAACGGAATTATAGTCGAATTTTTTACCGCATTATGTATTTCTTCGGAATCTTTAAACGGAATAACCTTATCAAATCTATCATGAATTAAAAGTAATTCATTAATATTTGATTGATTGATTTTATCTGCAATAACCATATCTTCTGCTTTTTCATTTACGTAACCTTCTACTTTAGATTTGAATAAATTAAATACTTTGTCATTAAAATCAAGCATGTTTTTAAAATGATTAAAAATATCTAAAAATTTATTATTACTTGTTAAAAAAACTACTTTATCCACTTTAAAATTTAATTCAGGCAACATGTAAGAAGTTACTGCCGAACCAAATGAATGGCTAATTATATGAATAGGTTGTTTTGGGTTTATAAATTCGATTAATTTTAGAAACGCATTTTTACTTTCTACTAAATTAGTTTTAGATTTTTTATGTGTTCCGTGACCTGGTAAATTAAAACCGATTACCTTATAATTTTGTTTTGCTAATTCTTTAGCAAATAACGTTAAACAACCTATATTACTGTTCCAACCATGCACTAAAAAAACTAGTTTGTCATCATTGTTTCCTAATTGGTAACATTTTAAATCTTCCTTTTCTAACGGAACCGTAAATTCTGTAGTTATATTGTAGAACTCTTTTTCTCTTATTTTAATCTTTTTTAACGTGACAGTTTGAAAGAGATTAAAAACGCTATTACTTGCTAATTTAGGTGATAAAAATGCTAAAAAATTCAAGTAATTTTTTATTATTTTGGTTATGATTTTCATAAATTATACTAATTGGTATTATTTGTTTTTTAATGCTTTTTGAATTAGTTCTTGATGATGCTCTACATGGTAACTTGTAAAATATAACATTTCTCTAATAGTTAAATAACCTAATAGTGGATGTGGAATAATGTAAGTATCCATTTTTTTATCGGTGTATTTATTTACTCTTTTAAGTAATTTAATCACTTCTTTTTCTAACTTTTTAAGCGACTGTTGTTTTTCGTTAAACGGAATAAAACGACTTGGTGTTGGTTTAGCAGTTTTTAATTTTTCTAGATAGCGTTTAACCAATTCTTCTTTAGTTTTAGAGGCTCTATTTGCCTTGCCAAACTTATATTGCAATACCCATTTAGGATACCCAAATGCTTTAGATAAAATTGCAACGCTTTTAATAATATGATCTAAATGCTGTCCAGAATTCCATTTGTTTTCAAAGGAATACCCATATTCTTGCTGTGTTAATTTGGTAACATAATGAGTAAAATCCATATGCTTCTCTTCTAACTCTTGTTTGATTAAATCTAAACTCATTTTTGCAATTGGTTTTTAATTAGTTCGTCTAAATGATTCATCATATCTAGTAAATATTTATCGTCTTTTAACATAACCGAAGTAAATATAGAGCCTTCAATTAAAGAAAATATACGTGCTCCGTAAAGATGGGCATCAATTTCATTTTTAATTTCATTTTGCTCTTGACCATCTATAATTATTTTCGCAATACTATCTTGCATTTTGGTTATGAGCGTTTTAACACGCTTAAACAACTTGGGATTTGTGAAATTTGCATCCACGCCAACATTCAAAATTGGACAACCACCAAAATTAATTCTATGAATATAATAATCGCGATAAAAATTGGTAATAGCGTATAATTTCGCAATAGGCGAATCTATAGTTGTAATAATGGTTTTTATTTTATTTACTATAAAATAAACATTATAATCAAAAGATGCTAAAGCCAATTCTTCCTTGTTTTTAAAGTTGCCATAAATTGCACCTTTGGTTAATTTTGTAGCTTCCGTAATGTCGGACATACTAGTTGCGGAATAACCATTTTTGTTAAAAATTGGCGCCACTTTTTCCAAAATAAATTGTTTTGTTTTTTCAGATTTTGTAATCATATTTATTAAAGCGCCTAAAGTATTTAAAGTTATAAGTGCCTAGAGTTTAGATTTGGTTGATGATTATTTAAATAATTAGCACAAGCGAATGCAAAACTGCACCAATAAAAAATAATATAGTAAGACCAATTACAAATTTTCCTTTTTGTTTTAAAAAAATAAATTGTTGAAAGAATCGAACAATCCAAAATCCAGCATAACCAAATAAGAAAATAGTACCGATTTTAGATTGTAACAATTCTTTTGTATAAAATAAATAAACCACTGCCATAAATAAGAACCAATAAATTAATTGCACATTCATTATTTGAGTAACAATTGCATTTGCTTTAGTTCCTTTTTTTAATGTTGTTTTCCAATTAAAAATTTTCCAAAATAAGATGTGAAAAATCACCAATAATAAATTGAAAATTCCACATAAATATAAGGCAGTAATCTTATCCATAATTTAAAATTCTATTACAAATATACAAAAATATACCGAATGGTATATTTTTAATGTGTTTTTTAAAAAATATTTTAGATCGCTTAAAAAAATGATGGATTAGTTTTGGAATTTATTTCTTGAGAATGCATAACTTACACGTATTGTGTAATTGCGTTTTTCGGTTAGGCTAAGATTTCGTTTGGGGTTTTAAAGCACTGAATTTTCGGTTTGTTGAATAGCTAAATGTAACAATTTTATATTTAATTTTTATCATTTAAATTTTAGTACATGACAAAAACACAACTTACTGATTATTAATAAATTAAACGTTAAATGATTAGTTTAAAACATTGATATTCAGTATATTAGTAGAATAATTTCAAAGATTTTACTAATGCAAAATACCAATGTTAATCCCAAAAGTACTGAATTAATATCAATTTTAGACACACAATTTAAAGGA
>Ga0256834_1000855_pt1 | contig 21487 bp, 20 predicted proteins | sample 4281140metaG_FD_190536 | JGI IMG/M metagenome (GOLD analysis project Ga0256834, IMG submission 190536) | Hydrothermal vent microbial communities from East Pacific Rise, Pacific Ocean - 4281-140 | ecosystem: Environmental > Aquatic > Marine > Hydrothermal vents | place: Pacific Ocean: East...
TCGATGGAGAAAAGATGAGCAAATCTTTAGGAAACTCTTTTTTTCTAAAAGACGCACTAAAAGTTTATGAAGGAGAAATACTCCGTTTTTATCTACTCTCTTCACACTATAGGGCAAATTTTAATTTCAATGAAGAGGATTTACTCTCTTGTAAAAAAAGGCTTGATAAACTCTATCGGCTAAAAAAAAGAATCCAAACAGATAAAGTTTCAACGGTAAATAAAGAGTTTAAAAAAGCTGTTTTAGATGCACTAAAAGATGATTTAAATATCTCAGCAGCTCTTGCAGTTGTAGATGAGATGGTGAATAGCTCTAATGAAAAATTAGACATTGAACCAAAAAATAAATCTCTCAAATATGAGATAAGAGCAAATATCGCATACTTAGATGAGTTACTAGGTATTGGAAAACTCAATGCATCTGAGTATTTTCAAATTGGAGTAAGTGAAGATGAGAAAAAAATTATTTTAGAGTTGATATCAAAAAGAGATGAAGCAAAAGCTAAAAAAGATTATAAAACAAGTGATAAATTAAGAGATGAACTTACAGCTCTTGATGTGCAAATTATGGATACAGCAAATGGAACAATATGGGAAAAAATTATTTGATTTGAATAATTGTACTATATAAATAATTATTACAAAATATTAATGTATGCTTAAAATTTATTCTCATATGATATAATAACAAAAACTTATTTATGAGGGTGTGAGACTGTGAGAATATTTATTATATCAATAACAACTATTCTGTTTTTTATCGGATGCAGCAATGAAAGTCAAAATAAAATAAAAAAGCTAAATAAAAGTGTCCCTTTTATACTAAATGAGCAAATACAAATTCAGCAACAAGTAGTTCCTTCTAATTTAAAAAGCAATGCAAGATATGGTAGTGCTGTCTCTGTAAACGATGGATACCTTGCTGTTGGTGCAGAGTATGGAGATGGATTAACATATGATAGCGGTACGGTCTATATATATAAAGATAACGGAAATGGCAACTATGTACAGATTAGCCAACTTAAAGGTACAGATACAAAAGAGTGGAATTTTTTTGGAAATTCTGTCTCTATTTCAGGAAATTATGTTGCAGTTGGAGCATACCTTGAAGGTACAGTTGGACTATTTGGCGGAATTGGAACAACTTATATCTTTAAAAATGATGAAAATGATAATTTCAATCAAGTAGCAAAATTAGCTCCTGCTCCTGAGAGCGCAACACCTTATGGATTTTTTGGAAATTCAGTTTCAATGGATGGCAATTATACTCTCATAGGTGCAGAATTTGCAGATGGCAATGTAAAAGGTGATTCTGTAGGTGTTGCATATATCTTTAAAAATGATGGTAATGATAATTTTTCAGAAATAGCAAAACTTATTGCTACTGATAGTCAAAGACATAGTCAATTTGGACGCAGTGTTGACCTTGATGGTGATTATGCAGTTATTGGTGCTGTTAGAACTGATGGAGAAGAAGAGAACTCTGGTGCTGTTTATGTTTTTAAAAACAGTGGCAGTGACAGTTATACACAAATAGCAAAATTAACCCCTACCGAGGCTGAAAAAGAGGACTTTTTTGGAGCTGCTGTTGCAATAAATGGAGACTATATAGCAGTTGGTGCATATGGCGATGATAGTGAAGCAGTAGATGGTGGGGCAGTTTATATTTTTAAAAACAGTGGAAACGATAGTTACACACAAATAGCAAAAATCACAGTAGAAGATGCAAATATCAAAGATTGGCTAGGTTACAGTGTCGATATAAAAGGCTCTCGTGTGGTAGCTGGAGCAATTTATAGTGATGATACCCCTTTGGAAAATAGTGGGGCAGTTTATATTTTTGAAAATGATGGTAATGATAATTATACCCAAACTGCAAAATTATCAGGATATAACAGCTTGGATAATCTTGGTAATAGTGTTGCAATCAGTGATAATCATATCGTAATGGGAACAATGTTTGATGATACGGCAAATAACGATTCAGGATCTGCTTATATAGCAGGTTTTAATGATGAGGGTGGAGGGTTACACTTTTTAAACTATAAACCAAACTGGAGTATTGATGAAGATATAAATGAAAAACTTTTTACTATAAATGCAATAAGTCAAAATGAACCAATTAATTACTCACTTTTGGGAGAAGATAGTATATATTTTGATGTAAATAGTAGTGGAGAAGTTACATTTAATCAAATTCCAGATTTTGAAAACCCACTAGATAGCGATGGCGATAATATCTATGAGCTATCAATTGTATTAAACGATCAAACAAATACTCCTAAAACTTTTAATCAGAGTATTAAAATCAATGACAAGATAGGAGCAAACTTAGTTTTTGAAGCAGATGCAAGTCAGGCAAGAAAATCAAGTACTGTAGCAATTGGCTTTGGTTATGCCGTATATAATGGCGTTATATATAAAAAATCACCAGATGGGAGCTATGTCGAAATTTTCCAAACTGGCGAAGAGCAGTCTAAAGCTGCTATTAGTGAAGATTATATCGTTATTGCAAAAAAGATAGATTATTACCCCTATGGACATAATAGTGTAAAGATTTTCAAAAACAACGGAGATGACACATTTACACTTTCACAAACTTTGGTTTCAGATTTTAATGATGATGCATCTCTTAGTGGAGGTTTTGGTCACAGTGTTATTATTCAAGGAGACTATTTAGTAATCTCTTCATCAGGAGAAGACTCTACATATATCTATAAAAAAGATTTAAACGGTAACTTTATGAATATAACTAGAATTGATCCATACTATAAATTTGAAGGTGATACAAATCCTATAGAGATGTCACCTATTGTTGCGATGACCCAAGAGACTATCTTTGTAAAAGCTGGAAATAAATATAGCTCTAAAGTTTATATCCTAAATAATGATGGAAACGATAACTACCCTTCTATAGGAGATGCACAGAGCATATCCAATATCGGTTCAAATTCTCAATTTGCAAATGGTATTGCAGCCGATGGTGATTATCTACTTATAGCAGGTGCAGATTTATCTGGGTATGGGGTTGTCTATCTTTATAAAAAAGATGCAGGTGGAAATTATACTCATATCTCAACAATAAAACCTTCAAAATATGATTTAAATCGCCTATTTGGAGGAGATATTAAAATAAAAGGAAATTATATAATTATCCCTTCAAACAATAGAATGGTACAAGGCACAAACTATGCAGGTTCAGTATTTCTTTTCAAAATAGGAGCTGATGACACTGTCACACAAATGAGAGAAATCACTCAGGAAAACTTTTACAGGTACTCCTTCTTTGGTTCATTTGTAGACTTTGATGGAAACAATTTAGCTATTGCAAATAAACCAACTTTAACACAAACGCCAAAAATGTCGATATATGAATTATCTGAGTAGGAAGAGTAATGAATATTTTTTTTAAAACAGTAGTATTAATCTTTATAAGCACTCTTGCGATAGATGCAAGTATATTAAATACTAAGCACAATCTTTCAGTAAGTGGTCCTGGTGATATAAAAGCAGCTAATGAAACAGAAGTATGTGTTTTCTGCCATACACCTCACAATGGATCAATAACAGGAAAACCTCTATGGAATAGAGCAACTACTACAAGTAACTATGCTTATGAGAGTGAATACATGAGCAGAGTAAATTATCCAAAAATTGGAAATCTTGGTACTCTTAAAAATGAGCCTGGTACTCTTTCAAGACAATGTCTAAGTTGCCATGACGGAACTATAGCTATAGGTTCTGTATATATATTAAAAGGAAGCTTACTAGGAGATAGTATTATTGAGATGCGTGGTTTAAATGCAGATGGTACTCTCTCAAATGGTGATATGGGGTATTTAGGAACAAATCTCTCTTTGCATCATCCAGTAGGTGTTAAATATAGTCCAAATATCACAGTACCTTTTGGAGTAGGAAGTAAAACCATTGAACTAAGACAGATTCCTACTGACTCTGTTAAACTATTTAATTATAATAATGAACCTTATGTAGAGTGTTCATCTTGCCACGATCCACACTCTGAAAATAAGAAATTTTTAAGATCACAAACAAATACAACACATGGTGAAAATATCAACAATCTATGTAACTCTTGCCATGATAAAGATGGGTGGGTAGGAAGTACACATCAAAGCAGTACAAAATCCTATTTTGAAACAGATTTAATAACTAAATATGGTACAAACTCAATAGCATCTTTGGGATGCATAAATTGCCACACTCCACACAATGCAGAGGGTCAACCTTCACTTCTTAGAAAAATTGAACAAAATACATGTTTTCAAGGAGCATCTAGCTCTCCAATAACTGCAAATTGTCATGGTTCTGGTGGAGCTAAAGATATTGAATCAATTTTAACAAGAGCTTACTCACATCCTGTGATGGATATAGATGGGATGCATACAAATCTTGATTCACTCTATGGTACAGGTGTATCAGACCCAGCTGACAGTCACTCTCTTAGTTGGGATACCTCAAAACATGCTGAATGCATGGATTGTCACAATCAACACTCAGTAACACCAGGAACTCATGTAAAAGCGGGGCAATGGTATCCAAACACTCCAACAAACCTTGTCTCAAATGTTTTAAGCGGAGTAAGTGGAGTCGAGCCTACATGGACTCCTAGAGGTATACAGCCAACATCTTTTACTACTCTTAGTTCAAGTATAAAAGAGTATCAAATATGTCTAAAATGCCACTCATACTGGGCATTAGGCGTTGCACCTAACGGGGTATCAAATCACTTTTTATTAAATAGTGGAATTGCAGCAACAGATCAAGCTTTTGAATTTAACCCAAACAATAGATCAGCACATCCTGTGGTAATGTCGCTAAATAGTATGCCAGGATCATACTCACCAAAAGCTTTAAAATCTGACCAATTATTGCCTCCGTGGAGTAGCAGTGCTGGAAATAATCTAATGTATTGTTCTGACTGTCATGGTGCAGATAATGAAGATAGCGGTGACTTAAAAGGTCCACATGGCTCAAATCATAAGTTTATGCTCAAAGGTCCTAACAAATATTGGCCTGAGGGTCCTGATGGGAAACTTTATAACTTGCAAGATATTAAAAACCAAACAGGCTCTGGTGGAATATTTTGTGCCAACTGCCATGATTTATCAAAAGCAAAAGTCCACAAAAATAAAGCAAATCTAGGAATGACTCTCGCTTGTGTAAATTGCCATGTTGCCATACCTCATGGCTCTCCTGTTTCTAGGCTTATAGGATATAAGAGTTTTCCAGAACCATATAACTATAAAGGTACTTCATTGGGACTAGAAGGATTTAGAAAAAACCCTGAAGGCTACCTACACGACAATGCTTATGCACTGCCAGGCAATGGATGTAACTGCCATAGTACAAATGCAGGTGCTTACGACTCTTACCCATAATTTAAAGTGTAAGAGTGAAGTTTTGAAACACTCTACAATTTTTTATACCTAAATAGTTTACAAAAGTAAAATTTTATTGTATACTCTTTTCATAAGCTAAATTTAAATTTACCTTATGATTAATAAGAGGAAATATGATGCAGAGTAAAAGTGTACTTTTAATAGGAATCTTATTTGTATTACTTTTAACCACTTTTTGCATCACAAACTACCTAAACAAGCATAATCCAAATATAAAAACTATTAAAACTCTAAAACCAGAGATATTAGATAAAAACTTTTTAAAAGAAGAAGTTTTTCAAGATTCCAAAGCAGATGAAGAAGATGGTGATAACTATTTACAGATAATTAAACTCGTAGAAGAGGAAGAGAATGAAATTGTAGATATTTATAATAAAGCTCTTATGCAAGAAAAAATGGATAAAAAAGTTACTGCAAAAAAACCACAAACTCCAAAAAAGATTATTAAACAAGAGAAGATAAAAAAACCTCAAAAGTTGACTATTGAAACCATTTTAAATAGTCAAAGTATTTCAATAGACAAGACTCATACACTCACAAATCAACAGAAAAAGAGATTAAAATCTATTTCAAAAACTCTAAATCAAAATAAATTAGCCATTATTAGAATTGAAGCAAGTCAAAATAGTAAAATGCTTTATTTGATAAAAAGATATTTAGTAAAACTTGGTGTTGAGTTAAAAGATATTCAAGTCATACAAAATAAAAATAGTATATTACCTGACAAAACAATAGAAATTTTAGTAATTAAGGAGAATTAAAAATGCTAACAATAATAACACAAATAATATTTTGCATAATAGCAGCTTCTATCCTTGGATTTATAATCGGGTGGATATTTTCAAGCTTTTTAAGGAACGAAAAACATCAAAAACAGATTTTAGAGATTGGTGATAAGTTAGATGAAAAAAAAGAGAAGATAAATCAACTCCAAACTGATATGGATGCAAGAGAAAGAGAACTTGAAATTTTACAACAAGAACATACAACAATACAAAAAGAGATGCTCTCATATAGTTTAGACCAAAAAGACGATAGTTCACTATCCACAAACTATAAAGAGTTATTATCAGAAAATGAGATGCTAATAGGTCAAATAAAAGAACAACAAATTTGTGAAGATGAAAATGAATCATTAAAATCAGAAATAGAAAAATTAAGCAATGAAAAAACAAAACTTGCAGAGAAGATAAAAGAGTTAGAAGAGTTTAAAATAAGCTACAAAGAAAATATCCACAAAATTGCAGAACTCGAAAGCAAACAACAAAAGGTAGAAAAAATAGAGAAAAAAACAAAAAAACAAAAAAACATAAATGATACAATCTGTAAAGATAAGCAAATCATAGATGAAAATGACCTAAAATCTGCAGGACTTACAGAAGATAAATTATCAAAATTGTTAAATGAGCTATTTCTAAATAGAAGCTCTCTTGCCTAATTTAATAAAAAAAAAGTATAATCTACCGTAAAAATCTAAGAGGTTATAAACCCCTTTAATATTAGGTACATATGCAATATCAAAATCTAAAAAAATATATCTACTTTCTCGACCCAGAACCAGCACATAATATAGTAGAGTTTTTACTAAAAAATATAGCTTCAAAATCTTCATTTTTACTAAAACAAATAAGCAAAAGATATAAGCTCCAAGATGCTAAACTATCTCAAAATCTCTTTGGAGTAAATTTTCCAAATCCTGTTGGATTAGCAGCTGGTTTTGATAAAAATGCAACCATGATAAAAGGTCTAGAAGCTATGGGATTTGGTTTTGTTGAGTTTGGTACAGTTACTCCAAAAGCACAAGATGGAAATGAAAAACCTAGACTTTTTAGGTTTCCTTATAACAACTCTCTTCAAAATGCTATGGGTTTTAACAATTTTGGTTTAAAGTTTGCTCAAAACAATGTTAGAGAGCTTTATCCTTTTGATATACCTCTTGGTGCAAATATCGGCAAAAACAAAGATACCTCAGGTGATGAAATATTGGATGATTATAAGGTTTTGATAGAAGCTTTTAAAGATATTTCAGACTATATCGTTATAAATATCTCTTCACCAAATACACCAGGTTTGAGGGATTTGCAAAATGAGACATTTATTAAATCTATTTTTAACCTCTCAACCGAGATTACAGATAAACCTGTACTTTTAAAAATCGCACCTGATATGGAAGCAAAAGATGCGATAGAGATTTGCTCTATCGCCATAGAAAATGGAGCAAAAGGGATAATTGCGACAAATACTACTATAGATTATGCTCTTCTTCCAAATGCGAAAGATTTTGGTGGAATTAGTGGTGAAGTTTTGAAAGAGAAGAGCTTTAAGCTTTTTGAAGAGTTAGCAAAAGAGTTTTATGGAAAAACTACACTTATTTCAGTTGGTGGAATTAGCGATGGAAAAGAGGCATATAAGAGATTGAAATCAGGAGCAAGTTTAGTTCAAGCTTACAGTGCTTTGATTTTCAAAGGTCCAATTTTGGCAAAAAGTATCAATGAAGAGATATTAGAGCTTATGGAAAAAGATGGATATAGCAACATAAGTGAAGTAATTGGAGCAGATAGAAGATGATAAAAATAGTAATTACATTAATTTTAACAACAGGGATACTTATGAGTAGTGCACTACCAAAACATTATACAAAAACATTAGAAAACGGACTTCAAGTTGTAGTCATTCCTATGGAAAATGGGTCAAATGTCATAACAACAGATATATTTTACAAAGTAGGAAGTGGTGATGAAATCATGGGCAAAAGCGGTATCGCTCATATGCTTGAGCATCTAAACTTCAAATCAACCAAAAACTTAGATGCAGGTGAATTTGACACGATTGTAAAAGGATTTGGAGGGGTAAACAATGCATCTACTGGATTTGACTATACTCAGTATTATATAAACTCTTCCTCTAAAAATCTCTCAAAGTCTTTGCATCTATTTGCAGAACTTATGCAAAATCTAAACTTAAAAGATGAAGAGTTTCAACCTGAGAGAGATGTTGTTTTAGAGGAGAGACTATGGAGAACTGACAATAACCCGACTGGTTATCTCTACTTTAGACTTTTTAATAATCTCTATCTCTATCACTCTTACCATTGGACACCGATAGGTTTTACAAATGATATAAAAAATTGGACTATTGAAGATATCCGCTCTTTTCACAAAGCTTACTATCAACCACAAAATGCGATTATCGTAGTGGCTGGAGATATAAAAGCAGAGAAGGTATTTGAGGTGGCACAAAAAGAGTTTGGACATATCAAAAACTCAAAAATGCCTATAAAAAACCACATGATAGAGCCTGTGCAAGATGGAGCTAAGAGAGTTGAAATCGCAAAAGAGAGTGAAGTAGAGATACTAGCCATTGCTTACCATATCCCAAACTTTCAACACAAAGACCAAATAGCACTCTCAGCTCTTAGTGAGCTTCTAAGTAGTGGGAAAAGTAGCCGTTTAAACTCTATATTAATCGATGAAAAAAAGTTGGTAAATACTATATATGCTTACAACATGGAAAACAAAGACCCTGGAGTTTATCTATTTATGGCAATATGTAACCCTGGAGTTAAGGCGGAGGATGTTGAAAAGGTGATATTAGAGCAGATTGAGCTTATAAAAACAACTGAGGTAACAAAAGAGGAGCTTGATAAGGTTAAGTTAAATACAAAATCAGATTTTATATTTAGCATGGAAAAATCAAGCACACTTGTAAATATCTATGGTAGTTACTTAGCAAGAGGAGATATAACCCCTCTTTTAGATTATGAAAAAAACTTAGCTTCTCTTACTCCAAAAGAGATAAAAGAGGTAGCAAATAAATATTTTACAAAAAAGAATTCAACAACTGTAATTCTTAGAAAGGAAAAATAATGAATGGACCACAAGGTGCAATGACCGCACTAATAACACCATTTAAAGATGGAAAACTAGACACACAAACATATGAGAAATTGATAAAAAGACAAATTGCAAACGGTATAGATGCAGTAGTGCCAGTAGGAACAACCGGAGAGAGTGCAACACTAAGCCATGGAGAGCATAAAGAGTGTATTGAAATTGCAGTTTCAACCTGCAAAGGAACAGATACAAAAGTTTTAGCCGGAGCTGGAAGCAATGCTACAAGCGAAGCTGTTGATTTGGCAATCTTTGCTCAAACTCATGGAGCTGATGGTGTGCTTTCTGTTACTCCATATTATAATAAACCGATGCAAGAGGGATTGTATCAACACTATAAAGCGATTGCAAATTCGATTGAAATTCCTGTACTTTTATATAATGTACCAGGAAGAACAGGAGTTGATATGTTTGCATCCACAACTATCAGACTTTTTAATGATTGTAAAAATATATATGGGGTAAAAGAGGCAACTGGATCAATTCAAAGATGTGTAGAACTTCTCTCAAAAGAGCCAAGACTAGCGGTTATAAGTGGAGATGATATGATAAACTATCCACTCATCTCAAATGGTGGAACTGGAGTTATCTCTGTTACATCAAACCTGCTTCCTGATAAGATTTCAGCACTCACGCATATTGGAGTTGAAGGTAAATTTAACGATTCAAAAGCTATCAATGATGAGCTTTATGATATCAACACGGTACTATTTTGTGAAAGTAATCCTATACCTATAAAAGCAGCTATGTATCTTGCAGGTCTTATACCTTCATTGGAGTATAGATTACCACTAACAAAACCTAGTAATGAAAATTTAAAAGAGATTGAAAAAGTTTTAAAAAAATATAAAATAGAGGGATTTTAATGAAAGGGAAAACATTAGTTATCAGTGGAGCGACTAAAGGAATTGGAAAAGCAATAGCATATAAATTTGCACAAAATGGGGTAAATGTTGCATTTACTTACAACTCAAATGAAGAAGAAGCAAAAAAAATTGCAAATGACTTAGAAGCAACATACAAAATAAAAGCTAGATACTATCCACTCAATATTTTAGAGCCTGAAACCTATAAAGATCTATATAAAAAAATTGATGCAGATTTTGACAGAATAGACTATTTTATCTCAAATGCTATGATTTATGGTCGTGCAGTTGTAGGTGGTTATGGAAAATTTATGAGGTTAAAACCTAGAGGCTTAAACAACATCTACACAGCAACTGTAAATGCTTTTGTAGTAGGAAGCCAAGAAGCAGCAAAGAGAATGGAAAAAGTGGGAGGAGGAGCTATAATCTCTCTATCCTCTACTGGAAATCTCACATATATAGAAAACTATGCAGGACATGGTACAAATAAAGCAGCAGTTGAAACTATGGTCAAATATGCAGCGACAGAACTAGGAGAGATGGGCATAAGAGTAAATGCAGTCAGTGGTGGCCCTATAGATACAGATGCATTAAAAGCTTTTACAAATTATGAAGAAGTTAAGGCAAAAACAACAGCTTTATCTCCGATAAATCGTATGGGTCAGCCAGAAGATATCGCTGGAGCATGTCTGTTTTTATGTTCAGATGAAGCTTCTTGGATTACAGCACAAACACTTGTCGTAGATGGAGGTACAGCATTTCAGTCAGCATGTTAAATCTCCCAAATGCTCTTGCACTTCTTAGAATTGCATTAGCACCTTTGATGTTTTGGTTTTTGGTAGATAGGGATAATCTACTTTTTGCCGATATTCACATCAGTTGGCTTGATTATACGGCAGCCTTGATTTTTGTCATAGCTAGTGTGACTGATTTTTTTGATGGATTTATCGCAAGAAGTTGGAATCAGATGACAGAATTAGGAGCCATTCTTGACCCACTTGCGGATAAGATGCTAATGCTTGCTGCATTTTTAGGATTGGTTTTTATAGATCGTGCAAATCCATGGGCAATTTTTATCATTTTAACTCGTGAGTTTTTTATAACAGGGCTTAGAGTATCAGCTGCAAGTCTTGGTAAAAGTGTTGGGTCAACCTTTGCAGGAAAGACAAAGACTGTAATTCAAATGATTGCTGTTGGATTTTTATTGATGAATTGGCCTTATGCTGATTTGATTTTATGGATAGCAGTTGCACTAACAATCTATTCAGGGGCTGAATATATAAAAGGATATTTAAAGTAATGGGAATTTTAACAGCGATGTTAGTGCTTTCAGCACTAATTATATTTCACGAATGGGGACACTATTTAGCTGCTAGATATTTTGGTGTAAAGGTTGAAGAGTTTGGCTTAGGAATACCGATACTTATAACAAAACCAATAGCAAAGAAAAAGTGGGGAGATACAGTATATACTTTTTATCCAGTCCTTCTTGGTGGGTTTGTTCGGATGAAAGGTCAAGATGATTTTGATTTGAGCAAAAAGAGTGATGAACCAGATAGCTATATGTCCAAAAAACCATGGCAAAAAATCATCATCTTACTTGCAGGTCCTTTTGCAAATATTTTATTAGCATTTTTACTCTATATCGCAATAGCTGTTATTGGAGCTGAAAAAATGGGTCCTACTATTGGAGGAGTGGGAGAAAACTCTCCTGCACAGATAGCTGGTGTACTAGCAAAAGACAAGATTATAGCGATAAATGGCGAAAAAATTACAACCTGGGATGATTTAAGTGATATCATAAAAAATTCACATGGTGCTTTAAACATCACACTTCATAGAGATGGAAAGATTATAAATTTAACAATGACACCAAAAGTAGATGAAGCAAAAACAATTTTTGGCGAAACAATACAAAAAAAATTAATTGGCATTGCTCCTAGTGGTGAATTTATCACTTTAGAGTTTAACTCTATTGGTGAAGTTTTAAAGTATGCAGGAAATGAAACAATTTGGGCAACCACGATAATCGTACAAAGCCTTCAAAAATTGATAGAAGGTGTAATACCTATGGATCAAATGGGTGGAGTTGTATCAATCGTAGATATAACTTCACAAGCAAGTGCGATAGGAATAACCACACTTTTTGCTCTTGCAGCTTTGATATCTGTAAATCTTGGAGTTTTAAACCTCTTGCCAATACCTGCACTTGATGGTGGGCATATTATGTTTAACATATATGAGATGATAACAAAAAGAGCACCAAGCGAAAAAGTATTTTACAATATGACTGTAGCTGGATGGATACTACTCTTGTCCTTGATGGCATTTACAACATATAATGATATAGCAAGACTTATAGGGAGTTAAAAATGAATAATTATGAAGAGAATTTTGATAAAGTTTTAAGAAACATAGAGGAGATTAGATTAGAAACCGATGAGCATCAAATCATCCGTATCATTGCATCTAGTAAGTATGTAGGAGCTGATGAAATAGAAGCTTTTTATAAAGTTGGTCAAAGAGCTTTTGGAGAAAACAGAGTTCAGGATTTAAAAGAAAAAGTTATAAAACTAGAAGAATATCCAATAGAGTGGCACTTTATAGGGAGACTTCAAAGTAACAAAATAAATGCCCTTTTAGATCTTCGCCCTACCCTAATACACTCATGTGAAAGTTTTGAGATGGCAAAAGAGATAGACAAAAGAGCCGAGGTAAAAGGCTTAAAACAAAATATTTTATTGCAAATCAATAGTGCATGTGAGGATACCAAAGCTGGAATAGAACCTGAAAATGCGATAGAAACTTATCTTAAAATAAAAAATGAACTGAAAAATGTCACTCTAAAAGGTGTTATGAGCATAGGAGCCCACAGTACAAACCAAGAGGAGATAGAGAAGAGTTTTAAAATAACTTATAAAATTTTTGAAACTTTAGAGAAAGATGGTGCAAAATATTGTTCAATGGGAATGAGTTCTGATTTTGAATTAGCTGTTAAGTGTGGCTCAAATATGTTACGACTTGGATCTGTACTATTTAAATAGGTCTCTTTAAGAAGTTATTAGATATAATCGGCGACAAATTTTTATAAAACATCAAGGAAAAAACATGGCAAGAAGATGCTCAATCAGCGGCAAAGGTCCAATGGCTGGAAACAATGTAAGTCACGCACAAAATAAGACAAAAAGAAGATTTTTACCAAACCTTAGAACGGTAAGAGTAACTTTAGAAGATGGCACAACTAAAAAAATTAAAGTTTCTGCAAAAGAGCTTAGAACAATGAGAAAGAACTCGTAAAACTTCTCTCGCTGACCAAAGAGGGGCAAATGAAATCTAGAAATAAGATAAAAAAGTTCCTCAACTGGCGAAAAACATCAAAGCCAGGTATTGATTTAAATACCCAACTCTACCTCCAATTAGCTCCTTTTAGGCTTCCACTGATACTTACTGTTCTTATCATTGTAATTGGTACGATGGGTTATATTTTCATTGAAGATTATCCTCTTATAGATGCAATTTATCAAACAGGTATTACATTTACTACTGTTGGATTTGGTGAACAATATCCACTATCTGATGTAGGAAAAATATTTACAATCACACTTATTATCCTGGGATTTGGTATATTTTCATTTTCTGTTGGTATTTTGGTAGAGGTTTTAAATAAGGGTGAACTCATAAATATACTAAAGGAGAGAAATATGCTATACAATATAGCAAGACTAAAAAACCACTATGTTATCTGTAACCATAATGAATATACAATTCAACTTACTCAGCAATTTCGTGAAAATCATATTCCATTTGTAGTTGTAGATGCAAATCCAGATCTTGAAGCAGAGGCGAAAAAATATAGCTATCCATATTTTGTACAAGAAGAGCCTCACACAGAAATTGCAATCATAAAATCGCATCTCTCAAGTGCTAAAGGTGTTATAACACTCTCAAATAATATCGCTGATAATATCGCAGTAATCGCTTCTGTAAGACTTTATCAAAAAGAGATAAAAAGAAGACGAGAATATTTTGTAATGACAAATGCAGCAAGCCAAAGTGATACTGAAAAACTTAAAAAGCTAGGTGCTGATAGTGTAGTATCCCCAACAAAACTGATGGCTCAAAGGTTAAGTGCGATAAGCCAAAGACCTGAGATGGAAAATATACTCGAACAATTTTTATATAAAAAAGATACACCTTTGGATATAGAAGAGATTAATATCCCAAGTTATTCTTGGATGATTTATAAAAGAATAAAAGAGATAAATCTTTCAGATTTTGTAAAAATAAACATTGTAGGACTTAGGGATGATAAAGATAATTTTAGCCCGATGCCAGATGGAGAACAACTTATTTTACAAGGAAGCAAATTAATGTTAATAGGAAGTGGTGATAGCATAAGATTAGCTAAAAAGATAGCTAGACAAAAGGAAAAACCAAGAGAGATGAAATATGTTTAATATTTTTCCACTAAAAGGTGGTCTATCAAATGTAGATGGTTTTTTTTGTGACGGTGTCAATGTAGGCTTAAAAGATGGATTGGATGGTGATGTTGCATTTATAAGAAGTGAAACTCCTTGTGATATAAGTGCTGTTTTCACAACAAATAAATTTAGAGCAGCTCCTATAAAACATTTTCTAAATTATCCAAAAAATTTTAAGAGTGATTTTATACTTATAAACTCAAAAAATGCAAATGCGATGACTGGAGATTTAGGGATAAAAGATATTGAAGAGATTTTAACAAATCTTCAAAAAAGTATAAAAGTTCAAAATCCTATCATGAGTTCTACTGGCGTAATTGGATATCGCTTAAAAAAAGAGTTGATAAAGAGTGCTTTTTTAAAGTTTGATTATCAAGCAAAAAACTCCTATAAATGTGCTAGGGCCATTATGACAACAGATAATTTTGAAAAAGAGTTATCTTTTAAAGTTACGTTAGAAAATCAAAAAAGCTTTCACATCGCAGCAATTTGTAAGGGTGCAGGAATGATAAATCCTGCGATGGCAACAATGCTCTGTTTTATCATCACAGATGCAAATATCCCAAAGTCTGACATGGATGAACTTTTAAACTCCGCAAATGAACAATCTTTTAACAGCATAAGTGTAGATGGAGATACATCTACAAATGATACTCTATTGTTAATGGCAAACAAAAAGAGTGGTATTTATGATAAAGAAGCATTTAGTGTGGCTCTTGATAGATTGACAAAAGAGTTAGCTTTGCAAATTTTATCAGATGGAGAAGGCTCTACAAAAGTAGTTGCATTTGAGGTAACAGGTGCAAAGAATGACAAAGAAGCTCAAAAAGCAAGTTCAGCTCTTAGTAACTCTTTACTTGTAAAAACAGCTCTCTTTGGTGAAGACCCAAACTGGGGAAGAATAGCCTCAACCATTGGAGCAAGCGGAGTTGAATGCTTAGAAGAGTCGCTTCTTATCAAATATGATGACTTAGTTATCTATTCAAAAGAAAAAACTTCACTAGATGAAGAGACAGAACAAAAAGCATTTAAGATTATGAAAAAAGATCAATTTAAAATATCCTGTAATTTAGGTATAGGCGAAGGTTCATATGTTAGTTATGGATGCGACTTAAGTTACGAATATGTTAAAATTAATGCAGATTATAGAACATAAATGTTACTATAATAGCACAAATATAAGGGGATAGCCATGTTACACGAATATAGGGAAGAGATAACCGCTCTAAAAACACAAAATGCACACTTTGCAAAGATTTTTGAAAAACACAATGCTCTTGATGATAAGATAAATGCTGTTGATACAGGTAAAGAACATTTAAATGATATGGAACTCGAAACTCTTAAAAAAGAGAAACTAAAACTTAAAGATCAAGCATACGCTATGATTATGGAGTATAAAAAGAGGGAGAAGTAAACTACCCTTTTGCTCTCTCATAGGCTTTTGATATAGCTTTTATAAAGCCATTTCTTATACCCGACTCTTCTAATGCTGCATATCCAGCAGCCGTTGTACCACCTGGACTCATAACATCATCTTTTAAAAGTGCTGGATGCATTGCATCTAGAAGTGGAACAAATCCGTCAAACAAACCTTGCACTAAGATATTTGCCTCTTTTCGTCCCAATCCTTCTTTTACTGCACCATCACTCAAAGCTTCTGCCACAAGTGCTAAAAATGCAGGACCACTTCCAGCAACTGCAGTAGCGATGTCAATCTCTCTCTCACTCTTTAACCATAAAGACTTTCCAAAGCTATTACAAATTTCCAATGCTTCATTTTTAAAAGCTTCATCTCCACAAAGTGTACTCATAGATTTACCATATGCAGCTGCGAGGTTTGGCATGATACGAATATAGTAGTATGAAGATATCTCCTCTTTTAAAGAGTCTAGTTTAGTTCCTGCCAAAACAGAGAGAAGAACATTTGCTTTGCCTCTAAACTTTTTTGCAACTTCACTCATAGCATATGGTTTAACACAAAGAATAATTACTTTTGCTTCTATGTCATAAGAGTCATCAAGATGCATAGTTTTTATACTATACTTCTCTTTTAACTCTTCTAGTTTTTTCTCATCTCTAGCTACTACTTCTATCTCAAATTTTTGACAAGCACCCTTGATTATAGCTTCTGCCATTTTACCTGTACCGATAATTGTTATTTTCATATACTCATCCTAAATACTCTGATATTGACTCACTTAAGCCAAACTCTTTATACTTCACTTCGTCCAATGCAACCTGAACAAGTAAACCTTCTTTTTCATTTACAATTATTGGAGCTGCAAAATTTACAGTCGATTTTTCGATATCAGAAAAAACTGTAATCAAATTATAGACTTTTATATCATCCCTTGCATCTATCTTCAAAAGTTCTTTATAATAAAGAGGGATTTCAAAACTATAAGTCCTAAGTTTTGAAGGGTCTATAAGAGTAAAAGAGATATCTCCATGCTCAATCTTTGTAAAAAAATCATCAATTTCAAAAAGTTCAACTTCTCCAATATTTTCAAAACCAAATATCGGAGCAACTACTTTAATTTTCATCAAACATTTCCTTTGTCTCATTGTATCTAATATCGACATATTTTAACAATAACTTCGCTAGAATTAAAAGAAAACGGAGCAAAAAATGCACTTAAAAAGTTTTGCCTTACTACTATTTACACTGCTACTATTTTCTGGCTGTGCAAATAAAAGTGAAAAAATTGACGAAAGTTTCAATAAACCAGCAGCACACTGGTATAACCAAATTATAAAAAATATCAGAAGTGGAGAGCTTGACAAGGCAGATGATGCCTATGCATCTCTATCAAGTGAGCATGTTGCATCTCCTCTACTTGAGAGTGCCTTACTTATACTTGCAAGAGCACACAGCGAAGATGAGCAACACTTAATGGCACGATTTTATATAGATACTTATATCAAAAGATATGCAAAAAGCACAAATGTTGAGTATCTAAAATATCTAAAATTAAAATCAAACTTTGCATCATTAAAAAAAGCAAAACGAGATCAAAAGCTTATATTAGACACCATAAAAGGGGCAAATGAGTATCTTTCACAATTTCCAAACTCTTCATATAACCCAAAAGTAAATACTATGCTAACAAGACTATATCTTGCAGAACTTTCACTTAACCGTGATATCGCTACTCTTTATAATAGAACAGGAAAAGAGAAAGCTGCAAAGATTTATGAAGAAAAAATCTCCTCTTCTTGGCTTAAAGATACAGAGATAGACCTCTCTAAAAAGAGCATGCTTGGCAAGTTTTTTGATTAAGATAAGGATAAACACAGATGCAACTAAGTAATTATGGAGATTTTCCAACGACTTTACCAGTAATTGTTGAGGATAATATATTTTTATATCCCTTTATGATAGCACCAATTTTTTTATCAGATCCAAAAAATGTAGATGCTGCAAATTTAGCTTTAGAGAATGACTCTTTAGTAATAGTTCTTCCTTCAAAAGATGGGCTTGAAGGTGAGAGGAGTTTTGATTCTATTTATGAGTGCGGTGTTATAGGTTCGGTTATGCGAAAAGTGACACTTCCAGATGGTAGAACAAAGATACTCTTTCAAGGTTTAGCAAAAGGTCAAGTACTAGAGCAAATAAGCAACGACCCATTAACAGCGGTTGTAGGAACACTTGACATACTTCCATACAATGAACTAAAAGTCAATGCAACTTTAGAAATTTTAAAAGAAAAAGTACGAACTCTTTCAACAAGTAGTGATTTGTTTCCTCCTGATTTATTAAAAACAATTGAAGACAATCATGAAGCAAATAGAATTGTAGATCTTATAGCAAGCACAATAAAACTTAAAAAAGAGCAAAGTTATAAACTCTTTGTAGATATAGATTTACAAGAGAGACTTTTTACTCTAATTGAGTACATCACAGAAGAGATTAATGCAAACAAACTCCAACGAGAGATAAAATCAAAAGTACACTCAAGAATCGAAAAAGTAAACAAAGAGTATTTTCTAAAAGAACAATTAAAACAGATACAACAAGAGTTAGGACACGATGGACAAAGAGATGAAGAGATTGAAGAGTATCGCAAAAAATTAGAAGATAAAAAATCTTTTATGAGTGCAGATGCTTACAAAGAGGCGAATAAACAGTTAGATAGATTTGCAAGGATGCATCCAGATTCAGCAGATGCAAACCTTATACAAGGTTATCTTGATTGGATTTTGGAGATTCCATTTGGAAAGTTTTCAAAAAGAAAATTAGATATAAACCAAGTTAAAAAACAGCTAGATGCAGATCACTACTCACTAGAGAAACCTAAAGAGAGAATTGAAGAGTACTTTGCTGTAAAAGAGTTAAAAGAGAAACGAGGCATAAAAGATAGAGATGATAGAGGGGAAATTTTATGTTTTGCTGGACCTCCAGGAGTTGGTAAAACTTCTCTTGCAAACTCCATATCTAAAGCATTAAAAAGAAAGCTTATTCGTATAGCACTTGGTGGTCTTGAAGATGTAAATGAACTTCGAGGTCATAGAAGAACTTATATCGGAGCAATGCCTGGGCGAATTGTACAAGGATTGATAGAAGCAAAAGAGATGGATCCTGTTATCGTACTAGATGAGATTGACAAAGTATCAAGAAGTCAGCGTGGTGACCCTACAGCTGTACTTTTAGAGATACTAGATCCCGAACAAAACAAAGAGTTTAGAGACTATTATCTTAACTTTAACATTGACCTTAGTCGGGTTATCTTCATAGCAACTGCAAATCAAGTAGCCCACATACCAGCACCTCTAAGAGATCGTATGGAGTTTATATTTGTAAGTTCTTACACACCTGATGAAAAGTATCAAATAGCAAAAAAATACCTAATCCCTCAAGAGCTTAAAAAACACGGACTTAAAAATGCAGAGTTCAATATAAACAAAGCAGGACTTGAACTTCTTATATCAAACTACACAAGAGAAGCAGGAGTAAGAAATCTTCGCCGAAAAATCGCCCAAGTGCTTAGAAAAGTTGCAAAGATAATACTAGAAGATAGCTCAGTTTTAAAAGTTTCTGTAACAGTCAAAAATATAGAGACATTTTTAGATAAAGAGGTCTTTTCAATCGATGAAAAAGATAAAGCTAACTCAATTGGAATCGTAAATGGACTTGCTTGGACTAGTGTTGGTGGAGATGTTTTAAAAATAGAAGTTATAAAGATAGAAGGAAAAGGTGGCTTACAACTCACAGGAAGTTTGGGTGATGTGATGAAGGAGTCTGTAAAAATTGCCGGAAGTGTTGTAAAAGTCCTTATCGACGAAAAACAACTACCAATAGATATCGCAAATATCCCTAAAAGTGAAAAAGAGAAAGAGAAAGATATCTCACCAAAAACAAATGAAATCTATAGAAGATTTGACCTTCATGTCCATGTACCAGAAGGTGCAACACCCAAAGATGGACCAAGTGCGGGAATTGCTATGGCTACTGCAATCGCTTCGATATTTTCAGAAAAAAAAGTTAGAGCGGATGTTGCTATGACAGGAGAGTTAACTCTAAGTGGCAAAGTACTTCCAATTGGAGGACTTAAGGAGAAGTTAATAGCAGCTCATAAGGCAAAAATCAAGACTGCCATTATTCCACAGAAGAATTATGAGAGAGATTTAGATGATATTCCTGATATTGTAAAAGAGTCTATGGAGATTGTAGGGGTTTCTAGAATTGAAGAGGTTTTAGAGATTGCTTTGGGTTAGTTTAAGTCCCAAATATTTGGGACTTACTTGATTATTGTTCTACTAACGCATCAGTAGCTTTAGTATAAAGATATGATTTTGAGCTTGTCTCTCCATCATTATCTTCAACTGTAACACTAAGCGATATAGTCGAGACATCATCATTTAAGTGAAACCATTTTACACAACTTCCATCAGCATGACCACCGTCACCGTTATATTGTGACTGTGTCTTTACATTTGGTCCATCTTCTATTGTGCCATCTGCTTTAAAATATGTATAACTCCAAGTAACTTCTTTAATATCTTTCGGTATATTGCTACCATAAGGGTAATCGCCAGCTATAGTAATAATATTATCACCATCATGGACATTAGAGCAAACAAAATATTGACCATCATCACCAGTAGGATCACCTTTTTCTATAATTGCTACAGGCACAACTGTAGTTGGTGCCTCTACTGCATTAACAGATTCACAAACTTGCAAACTTTCTAAGCCTTGATTATCTGTAACTTTCAAACAAACATTTAAAGATTGACCATATGCAGGGCAAGTAACTTGACCATTAGCCACATTACCAATAGGTTGATTCCAATTATAAGAGCTAATAGAACCATCCGTGTCTCCACTTCCTGCACTATTTATACTAACTGGATTACCCGGCTCACACTTAGTATTAGGGACACCAACTCTAGCTACTGGTCTAACATTTCCAACCGCAGTTATTATAACCGTTCCACAAGTTTGATTTGTATATCCATCATCATCTGTAACAGTTAAACATACATTATGAGTTCCTTCAGAGAGTATATGACCAGCAGGTACCTCCCCACCATCTACTGTCCATATATCATCACCTGCAACTGTAGTACCATCGGAATCACTGCTACCTGTCCTACTCAAAGGAAAACTAGTTCCGGTGAAAGAACCATTAGTCAATCCAGCGATTACTGCAACTGGAGCTAATTCACCACTTTGGCAACACTCTCCCTCACCACATCCACTAAACAAAACAGCAGATGCTGCTAGTAAAACTAAAGAATACTTATACATTTAACACTCTCCATCATTATTAATTTTATTGATTATAATGTTTTCTTTATTAAGTTTAGATTTTCTAAAAGTCAACT
>Ga0256834_1000856_pt1 | contig 21477 bp, 19 predicted proteins | sample 4281140metaG_FD_190536 | JGI IMG/M metagenome (GOLD analysis project Ga0256834, IMG submission 190536) | Hydrothermal vent microbial communities from East Pacific Rise, Pacific Ocean - 4281-140 | ecosystem: Environmental > Aquatic > Marine > Hydrothermal vents | place: Pacific Ocean: East...
GTTTTAATCATATTTATGGTCGTGAAGCTGACTTTGAAAAGCGCGCTGAAGAAGCAATTAAGAAGATGAGCAAGAAGGATTCCAAATTATACAGGAATCTAAGAAAGCGCTATCAAGAGCAAGGTGATGATGAAGCACTAGAAGTAGGGCAAGCATTACTAGAGTCTCAACAAAATATTTCAGTAGGTGATCGTGAGCGTTTATTCGGCTATCTCGAAGGTATGGGGAAAATCATCCTGCCTGAGCCAGAAGCTAAGTTAACCAAAGCCTCAAAAATGCCCGGCTTAGATGGACAAAAAATGTCTAAATCTTACGGCAACACCATTGCATTACGTGAAGACCCCGATGTGCTCGATACAAAAATTCGTAAAATGCCAACCGACCCAGCACGCGCACGCTTAACAGATGTTGGTGACCCTGAAAAATGCCCAGTATTCGATTTACACAAAGTTTACTCTGACGATAAAACATTGATGTGGGTAAATGAAGGCTGTCGTGCCGCATCATTTGGGTGTCTCGATTGTAAAAAACCATTGATTGATGCTGTTCAAGTTGAGATGGAGCCTATTCGTGAGCGCGCAAAAGAGTTTGAAAATGATCGCTCCGCAGTTAGAGCGATAATTGATGAGGGTAGCGAGGCTGCTCGTGAGGTTGCTAGAGAAACCTTGGATGATGTAGTGGAAGCAATGCGCTTTGTTTAAGTTACTCAACTTGCCATTTATTTTGTCCAATTACTGCGTTAAAAAATGCTCGTGTATACTTATACACTTGCGCTTTTTTGCCTTGCACTTGAACAAACTAAATGGCAATTTGAGCAACGATCTTTAGAGTTTATTGTATTTAATTTATGGAAGGTAAAGACAAGCAAGGTGAGTTGCACTACTCAACTCCCAGTCAAGGTGAATTGCCATTCGCCATTGTGCAAGGTGAAGAAATTTCCGCTCCACCTGAAGACCTTTATATTCCACCTGATGCTTTGGAGGTTTTTCTTGAAACCTTCGAAGGCCCGCTCGATTTATTGCTCTATCTCATACGTCGTCAAAATTTAGATATTCTCGATATTCCTATTTACGAAATCACAAAACAATATATGGAATATGTCGAGTTGATGCGTACGGTTAATCTTGATTTAGCGGCTGAATATTTGGTGATGGCAGCCATGTTGGCAGAAATTAAATCTCGTATGTTATTGCCACGTCATGAAGAGGTTGAAGAAGAGAATGATCCGCGTGCCGAATTAGTGAGACGTTTGCAAGAATATGAACGATTCAAGCAAGCGGCCACCGATATTGATGAATTACCTCGCGTTGGGCGTGATAACTTTGATGTGGATGTTGAAGTGATTCGAGCAGATAAAGAAAAGCCCGAACCTGAAGTTGATATGAAAGAATTATTATTAGCATTTCAAGATATTCTTAATCGTGTCGATATGCAAAAGCATCACGAGATTGAGCGTGAAGAAATATCCATCCGTGAGCGTATGACGCACGTATTGTCACAGTTAGATGGCGATAACTTTGTTGAATTTCAAAGTTTATTCACTTTAAAAGAAGGACGTTTAGGTGTTGTAGTAACTTTGATGGCGGTATTGGAGTTGCTAAAGCTAAAAGTGATTGATATGGTGCAGGCTGAAGCTTTTGCGCCAATTTATTTAAAGCCTGTAGCGAGTATGGAAGAGTAAAAAGGCAATAAATAGCTCTAAATGATGAGTTTTAGTTACCCACCCCCCTATATTTCGATGTTTTATACTTTATAAAAGGTGAAAATCACTTATAAAACATCGAAATATAGGGGGGGTGGGTAAAGGAAAAGTGTTAAAAAACACTAAAAACTGCAATGGATACCAAAATACGGAATGCAAACTGATAAATTAAAAAAAATACTCGAAGCAATTCTCATCAGTGCCGAAAAACCGTTATCAGTAGAAAAACTATTAGGGTTTTTCGAGCCAGAAGACCTTGTAAATCGCAACGATGTTAAATCTTCGCTGAGCCAGCTTCAGGGCTCGTTTGAAAATCATGGTTTTGAGCTTGTTGAAACATCCAGTGGTTTTCGTTTTCAAACAAAAGAAGACTATAAAAAATGGGTTACGCAACACTGGGATGAAAAGCCAGCGAAATACTCTCGTGCACTTTTAGAAACTTTAGCACTCATTATATATCGTCAACCCATCACTCGTGCAGAAATAGAGGATGTGCGTGGTGTAGCAGTTAGTTCGCACATTATTAAAACATTGCAAGAACGTGATTGGATTCGTATCGTCGGACATAAAGAAGTCCCTGGTCGCCCATCATTACTCGGTACAACTCGTCAGTTTTTAGACTATTTTAACCTTAAATCACTGGACGAAATGCCAAGCTTGAGTGAAATTCAAGATATTGATAAATTATACCCAGAACTTGAATTGAAAATGAAAGACGAAATGCAAGAGATACCAAAAGATGATAAAAAAGACGAACAACAAGAAGGCGTAGAATAGTTTGTTAACTTATCTGATTCGTCGAATCCTCCTTATGATTCCCACATTGCTGGGGATAACTATGGTCGTGTTTGCAGTAATGGCAAGTGCACCGGGCGGTATTAGCGCCGAAGGTTTAGTAGAAGGCAATATGAAACCCGCCGAAAAACAGGCGATGATTGATTATTACAATAAACGCTACGGCCTTGATGATCCGATGCCTGTGCAATATCTTCGTTGGCTCAATAATATTTCCCCCATTGGTTTTACTTTCGATAAAGAGCGCAATATCGATGGGTTCTCATTGGTCAAAGGCTCAGATTTAGGTGAAAGCTTTAATTACGGTCGATCAGTAAGTGCATTGATTGGCGAACGATTGCCGATTACTTTATTACTTAATGTTATTACCATTCCGCTTATTTATATACTTGCCATCATTATTGGCATGAATGCCGCAACTGATCGTGGCGGTCGTTTTGATGTCTCCACCAATATTATTATGCTGGCACTTTGGTCGATACCGAGTATGTTGGCAGGCGTGTTGATGATTGGATTTTTTGCCAGCGTACAACATTGGCATTGGTTTCCGACCTCGGGATTATCTAGTCGAGAAGCCTATAATATGCCCTTTCTTCCACATTGGTCATCGTTGTTTGATGTTGCCAAAGTCTTTGTATTTATGATGTTGGGCGCGGTTGGCGCAGTTGTATTTAGCCAATGGCATAATGTGAAACTGCGCGTGATTGTTGCAGGTTTGATTGGCGCGGCATTAGGTGCGTGGATGGCGAATTCACACCCTGAAACACTATTATTAAACTGGATAATGTTGCCACTGTCAGGCGCAGTCACTTTGGGCTTATTCGCGTGGACAAAGTTTAGCTTCTTCCGCGTAGGTGGCTTAGGCATGGCGGGTGCAGGCATCGGTTTATTAATCGCTATGCAATTTCAGTCAGGTGAGTTTGTACGCGGTTTCTTATTTGATAAAATTTGGCATTTGATCTTGCCGATTATTGCCTTGTCTTATGGTAGTTTTGCAGGCTTAGCAAAAATCACCCGAACCTCTATTTTAGAAAACTTAAACGCAGATTATGCCCGTACCGCACGAGCGAAAGGTGTGGCTGAAAATGATGTACTGTGGAAGCACGTTTTCCGTAATAGTTTATTGCCATTAATTACTATATTTTCAGGGATTTTACCCGGATTATTAGCTGGTTCGGTCATTATCGAATCCATCTTTAGTATTGAAGGCATGGGTAAATTAGTTATCGAGGCAGTACAATCGCGAGATCGAGAGTTGATATTATCAATCACCATGATTGGTGGAATACTCTCACTCATAGGCTACTTGATTTCAGATTTCCTCTATACCTTGGTTGACCCGAGGGTTCAATATGACTGATATGAGCCAAGCACGAATTAATCAATCCTACGGTAGACGTATTTTACGTTCGGCATTTTCTGGCTGGGGTGCAAGGCTAGGTTTAGCATGGGTGATCATCCTATCGTTTGTTGCCGCGTTTGCACCAATTTTGGCAAACAGTATGCCGTTAATTGCGAGTAAAGGTGGGGAGATTATCTTCCCGATACTTCGCTATATTAGCGCAGAAGATGTCTTGGTGATGAGTGCGTTTTTAGTCTTACTCGTGCTGTGGAAAATGCGTTTAACATTCTCTACAAAGCTATGGATTTTTGCAACGCTGGTTATGCTGGCAGGCTTTGCAGGTAAAGCTTTTGTTTCTCCACCTAAACTAATTGTGTATGAACAATATCGCGAAACAGCCAGTGAGTACGACTGGATGGTGCTACCGCCAATTCCATATTCGGCAAAAGATTATTTGCGTGATTATGGTGATACGGGTTTAGAAGCACCACTATCAGACAGCAAGCGTAATCACATCATGGGCACCGATGAAAATGGTGCCGATGTAGCAAGCCGTATGATTCATGCCTCGCGTATCGCTATGTCGATTGGTTTTATCGCAACGGGTATCGCAATGTTCCTCGGTATTATTATCGGCGGTCAGATGGGGTATTTTTCAGGCAAGGTCGATATGCTTGGAATGCGGTTGGTTGAAATTTTTGAAGCGATTCCTGTACTGTTTTTATTGCTAACCTTTGTAGCCTTCTTTGGGCGCAGTATTTATATAATGATGATTATCATCGGCGTGACAGGGTGGTCGGGCTATGCGCGATACATTCGTGCCGAGTTCTTAAAACTGCGTAAACAAGATTATGTGCAAGCGGCAATTGCCAGTGGTTTGCCTTTACGATCAATCCTTTTTAAGCATATGTTGCCCAACGGCATAGCGCCTTTATTGGTTGCCGCCAGCTTTGGTGTGGCATCGGCAATTCTTGCAGTCGCGACTTTGAGCTTTTTAGGCTTAGGTTTGGTTGATGAACCTTCGTGGGGGCAAATGCTTAATCAAGCAGTTAAATCATCGGTGTTTAATTGGTGGATGGCGGCATTCCCAGGTGGTGCGATTTTCTTCACAGTGTTTGCCTACAACCTTATGGGCGAAGCGTTGCGTGATGCGATTGATCCTACTGTTACTAAACGAGAGGAGTGAATATGAATTTAAGCTCTCCATTACTCCGTATAAAAAATCTACAAACTCATTTGAATGTTGGTAAAAAAGAAGTTATCAAAGCGGTTGATGATGTCAGCTTAGATATTAAAAAAGGCGAAACCTATTGTTTAGTTGGTGAATCGGGTAGTGGTAAATCTGTTTGTGCGCTTTCAATTATTCAACTTTTACCCGCTGGCATTAGTTCAAACCCAGCGGGTGAAATACTTTTTGATTGGCGCAAAGATGATGACAATCATGTACAAGTTGATACTTTAAAACTTGAAGATGATGAGCTAAGAAAAATTCGTGGTTCACGCATAGCGATGATCTTCCAAGAGCCAATGACCTCGCTCAATCCTGTGTTTAGTATTGGTGAGCAGATTGTAGAGGCGCTTCAATTGCACCACACTGCGATGTCTGATCAAGAAGCAAAAGATCAAACAATTAAAGCGATGAAGCAGGTACAGATTAAAAATGCAGCAGGTCGTTTTGATGATTTTCCACATCAACTATCAGGCGGACAACGCCAACGTGTGATGATCGCAATGGCACTAGCTTGTAAACCAGATTTGTTAATTGCAGATGAGCCAACTACGGCGCTGGATGTAACGGTTCAGGCAGAAATATTATCCCTAATGAAAGACCTGCAAAAAAAATCAGGTATGAGCATCTTATTCATCACGCATGATTTAGGTGTGGTTGCTCAAATGGCGCATCAAGTTGGAGTCATGCAAAAAGGCAAAATTGTAGAGCAGGGGGATGTCAAAACTTTGTTGAGTAATCCAAAGCATCCATATACCAAAAAACTACTCGCGGCAGTCCCAGAAAACCTTGAACGTCCAAGCCACTTCAAACGTGCTGAGAAATTAGAAACAGGCAATGATGCACTGATTACGGTTGACAACCTAAAAGTCTGGTTCCCGATTAAAACAGGCTTATTTCGCAGAACAACCGACCACGTGCGTGCAGTGGATGATGTTGATCTACGCATCCATAAAGGCAAAATCATGGCATTGGTGGGTGAGTCAGGCTGTGGAAAAACCACCTTAGGTCGTGCGATTGTGCAGTTAGAAGCCGCTACAGAAGGCAGTATTAAATTAGCAGGGCAAGAGCTAGTTAGCTTAACGCCAAAAGAATTGCGCCCAATTCGCCCACGCATACAAATTGCTTTTCAAGACCCACAATCATCACTGAACCCTCGTTTACAAATCGTAACAACATTGACTGAACCTATGGCAGTTCACGGTATAGGTGAAAATAAAGAAGATCGAATTGAGCGCGCTGCCAAGGTGCTAGAAATTATGCAACTCGATAGAGATCATTTGTGGCGTTATCCACATGAGTTCTCAGGTGGTCAGAGACAACGCATTGGCTTGGCGCGTGCTTTGGTAGTTGACCCTGAATTTATTGTTTGTGATGAAATCACCAGTGCGCTTGATGTGTCGGTACAAGCAGAAATACTACAGTTGTTATTAGAGATTCGTCAGCAACGTGACCTTACATTACTCTTCATTACGCACAATATTGGTGTGGTTGAATATTTAAGCGATGAAACCGTAGTAATGAAAGCAGGTAAAATTGTAGAGCAGGGTCTAACTGCTGATGTTTGTGGTAATCCACAACAGTCATACACGCAAAAATTATTAGAGGCTGTACCTCGTTTAAAAGTGAGTTAAATAAAGCATGAGTATTAAAATCATTTTAACGGGCGGTACAATAGATAAGCACTACAATGAATCTAATGGTGAGATGGATTTTACTGAATCTCACATTCCTGAATTGTTAGAACTAGGGCGAAACCGTGCAAACATTGAGCTTGAGCAAGCAATGTTGCTAGATAGTTTGGGCATGACAGATACTGATAGGCAAACTATCTTAGAGTCTTGCAAAAGCTCGGTACAAGATAAAATATTGATTACTCATGGTACGGACACCATCGTTGAAACTGCTACGGTACTGGGCGAGGCAAAAATTAATAAGACGATTGTCTTGGTTGGAGCGATGATTCCCTTTGTGTTCAAGCATTCTGATGCCAATTTTAATATGGGCTTTGCTTTGGGCGCAGTACAGTGCTTATCTCATGGTGTTTATGTTGCTATGAATGGCAAAGTGTTTGCTTGGGATGCTGTTACGAAGAATAGGGAACAGGGAATTTTTGAAACCCTCGTATAAAACAGGGAAAAAGAGGGGGGGTGATCTATTAAAAGCATCACTTTTTATGGCTTCAAGTCTGTTTTTCTTCCTTTTTATCTCATTTTTTACTGTACTGGCTGACGATAAGCGTGTTTAGGGGATAAATTCGAAGTAATCAGGTAAGTGATTCTCCTGTTTAGGTAGTTAAGGAAATCCTGATCAAGTCCAATTATTTTTAGCTTGCTAAAACTGCCGATATTTTCCACGAAGATCGGCACAATAGAATGACTATTACGGCTCACTTTGTGAAAAATAGCGACAGTTTTTTCTGCGCTAAATTTTAATCGACTTAATCAGGTTTTCCTTAAGGGTATCTCTATTAATTGCGCACGTCATCTGGCAGTGCCAAAAAATCAAAGCCCATTCTTTTTTAGCACAGCCAGAGCTTTAATGGCTTTAGGGTTCTTTTGCTTAGCGGCTTTTTGAAACCACTTTTTTGCTTCTTTAAAGTTTTTAGTTGTTCCAAAGCCATTTGCATACATCGCGCCGACACTGTATTGCGCCTCTGATACATTTTTATTAGCAGACTTTTTGTACCACTTTAAAGCTTGCTTATGGCTTTTAGCAACACCTAGTCCATCAACGTATAAGTCACCTAAGTAAAGCTGTGATTCGGCAAGGCCTTTTCTTGCCGCTTTGTTAAACCATGAAAAAGCAGTTTTATAATTTTTATTAGTGCCAATACCTTGTAGATAAATAATACCTAAAATGTGCTGTGCATCAGGTAGGTTTTTGTTAGCTGCTTTTTTATACCAGTTGATTGCTTGTTTGTGGTTTTTCTTAACTCCAATACCATTTAGATATGATCCTCCCATAAAAAACTGAGCATCAGGATCATTGCGTTTCGCTGCTTTTAACATATATTTTACGGCAAGCTTGGGATTCTTTTTAGTACCGATCCCATTAGCGTGTAAAAATCCTATCCAATAATCTGCCTTTCTATCTCCTGCACGGGATGCTTTATTGATAAGTTGAAAGGCTTTTTTTGGGTTTTTCTTAACACCAACACCTTTAAGGTATCGTTCCCCCATCATAAGCTGTACTTCGGTTAACCCTTTGTTTGCAGCTTGCTCGTAATAACGCATTGCCGTAGGTATATTCTTTTTTACTCCCCTGCCATTTTCGTATAAGACCCCAAGTCGTAGTAATGAGTCAGGAACACCTTGAGCTGCTGCAAGTTTGTAATAATTTATCGCTTTTGCTGGATTTTTCTTTGTGCCTGTACCTGTTTCATAAAGTGATCCGAGTAAATGTTGTGCGCCTGGATGTTTTTTATCTGCAGATTTTTTAAGATAGTTAAAAGCAAGTTTAGGGTTCTTTCTTTGGCCTAAACCATATAAATACAGTTCACCCATTATGTATTCAGCAGTGGGATTTCCACGCTTTGCAAAGCCAGATGCTATGCGAAAAACACTTTTATAATCTTTTCGTTGGTATGCTTTTTGAAGTTCTGAAGTAGCATTGTTTGATTTAGGAGAGACACGTGGTCGCTGTTGTAGAGGTGGCTGCTTTGCTTGAAGGGTTGTTTGTTTGTTGGGTGTGGTTTTACCCGCATAATGACCCACTGCTCCAGCACCATGTTTGTGTCTAACACCTTGAGCAGGGAAGGGGTGTGTATGTGTTCGTGCGCCGTGCAGGTGTGGCTCAGCTAGTGCGTTGGAAAATGGTGTTATGAAAAAAGCGAGTAAAAAAACACTGACGAGCTTTCTCATTATTTGGTCTCCAGCTTTTCAACAAGTTTCTCTAAGGCTTCAAGCTTCTCACGGGTACGTAACAAAACAGCTGACTGTATATCAAACTCCTCACGAGTAACGAGATTCATTTTACGCAAGCCACTCTCCAAACCACTACGGACATTGCTTTCAAAGTCTGATTGTAGATCTTGTATAGAAGCGGGCATAAAACCTGCTAATTTTTTTGCTAAATCATCCAATTGGCTTTTATTGTCCATGCCTACGTCCTATTCCTTTATTTTCCAATATAAGGTTTTAAATCACCTTGTTGCTTGATATTAACAGTACCATTTGCTTGTTGTTTACCAATTAACCCCATCATAGGTGCTAAATTAGGGTCAGTTGCCTTAACATTCAAGTCAGTTTTGTATATCCATTCTTTATTGAGTATTATTTTTCCGCCAAGTTCCACTGGCGCATCAGATGAACTCAATTGAATCTTGAGGTTACCAGAATCTGGTGTGATGATGGCGTGATAATCACCTTGAGCGAGTTTAATAGGGGAGCTGACCGCAGCTTCTTTCCAATCAATAACCCCATCAATGATAGGTAAGTCCTGCTCATTAATTTCTGCGTACTTTATTGTTCCTTTTATATCGCCAGAAATTTTAGCTAGCTTTATTTGCTTATTTAGGTAGCTGGCGTTTAGGTCAAACTTAGTATTATTAAGTATTAAAGTTTTACTAGGGGTAATTCCAGCTAAGCCATTAGCTGTAAAATCACGACTTTTAATATCAAAGTCAAATTTAAGTGAAAGGGATGTTAGGCTTTCTAGTGGCTTTACATTCCATTTTACTTTTTCAAAGTCAGTATTATTGGCAATAAGCTGTTGTGCTTCGCCATTCCAAACTGTTCCGCTTACATTGTTTAGCTTTAGCCCTTTTATAGCTTTTTCGGCATAAGGTTTCGCATAAGATAAAGGTAATTGCCAGAGTGCGGCAACCAAAAAGGCAAGTAAGCCTATAAATATGATTTTTTTCATTTGTTCGTGTTACCTAGTTCTTTATCTAATGACTGTTTGGCTTTTGTTTAGTTACGTTTAATAGTAAGGCGAACATCAGCAAAGCCCACTTCTTTTTTATTGTTATTTATGACAAGTGTTGAAATTGTTAGTGCGTATTTATTTTCTAGTTCATATAAAAAACGCATAAAACGATCAGCATTGACATCTTTGAGAGTGAGTCTTACACCATTTGAACCTTGAGACTGCATACGTTCAAGCTTTGTTTTTAATCGCCATGTTTGTAATGAACGCTCTACTAATTGTTGTGGGTTGCCCGTCGTATCTGCAACTGGTTTAGCATTTTGTGTTTGTAGCTGTTTTATTTCAATGCTTTGAGATTGCATCTTCTCTAATGTTTTTTGCTGGCTAGTAATGACTTTATTTAGTTTTGTATGGTTAGTCATTAAAGGATCAATAACTAGCATCCATAATAAAATAAGTATGGCAACGAGGCCACCGTAAAAAACCAATGCACGCTCTCTTGGTGCTAATGTGTTGTACCAAGTTTTCATGAGTTAGCTCCTGCTTTATTTATTTCAGCACTTGCAAGTGGTGTGATAATTAGGAGTGATTCAACTTTGTCAGCCGTGGTGGTTGATGACTTGATGGATACTTTTAGTTTGGATTTTTCAGCAGCTTCTTTCTTGAAGTTTTCAAGGCGGGTCAAACTAGGCGCTTGCATCACCAGCACTAATTCATTTTCTTGGTAGCGGATTTCTTTTAAGGTTAAATCTTTGTATTGATTTAATAAAGGACCAATATCAGAAATTAAAGGCAAAGGAGAATCAATGGTTTCAGTTATTCCCTTTTTTAATTGTGCTAACTTACTACCCATTTGTTGAGGAGCGTCAACCAATCGGCTATCAGGAAAGGTTGATTTAAACAGCGATTCAATTGATTGACTCAACTGATCTTTTTGTTGCTGAAGCTCGCTATTTTGCCAGCCAAGAATTCCTAGCCAGACTGCACCAACAAGGCTTGCTAAAATAAGTGGTGGTCGCCACGCTTTCCAATTGAAATTTGATTCACGCTTTTTACTAACAAAACCTGTGAGTAAATTCAGAGGTAATGCACTTTCAATACTGCTGTATTGTACTAATGCTGGTTCACTTTTAGTGAGTGGTAATGACTGTAGTGCTTCAGGTAGTTCACTTACATCAATATTAGTTGAAATTGCTTCTGGAGCTAATATTTCTAATTGTTCTGTTAGAAATATATCTAATAAATTCTTGTCACAGCTAAAGCCATTGTATGCGTTTAAGCGAATGGTGACAGGATGATTGCCATTCAAGTCCATCGGCTGCTGAATGATAGACCATGCTTTATCTGGGCAAGATTGTGCAAGTAGCTGAGGTAAAATAAAGTGTGGAGTAATGCCCTTTTTTCGCAATAAAGTAATTACAAGATCAAGTTGTTCGCGATTAATAACAGCAACATGTGAGTCAGCCAAAACAGCTTCTTGATGAATAGCAAAATGTAAATCTTCAATATCTTCTGCTAATGTATCTTCTAAGGCATAGGGGATAGCTTGGTAGAGTTGTTTCTTGTTTTTACTAGGAATATTAACACTGGTAAGCACCACATCGCTATTGGGTAAAAGTAAAACAACACGTCGTCCTTTCGTTAAGGAGCGTACTTTATTCCACTCACCCGGCGTATAACGATCTTCGGTTTGTTTTTTACCCAGTAATGCATACTCAGGGTTTAAGTGAAGTGCATTAATTTTGATTATCAGAAGTTGCATTTTAGTTTGTTTGTGGGTTATTAATTTGGATTGCTAAAGTCGCGCATTATGACAGAAACCTTGCCTTTATTCCGATATAAAATAGAATTTATGAATAGGCGAACATTATTTATTTCGACCTTTCCTCGCAACAAAAAGTAGCTTGATTTAACACCAAGGTCATTTCTATCAATATTACCACCTTGAGCCGAAATAATATTTTGCAAAAAGCTGTCTGTTAATGCTTCAAAAGGCTCAATATCACGTTCACGAATAATATCATCTGCCGATGCTGGGTCAAAGCCGATGCTTTTTAATACTTCTTTGTTGGCTGTATTAACATTAATCGGTGTTTTTTGAGTAATGGGCAGGGTTGATACAAGGCTTAGTTTAGGATCTTTATTAATAAGCTTTTTATAAACGTCCTTGTTCATATTCTTTAATAAACGTAGCTCTGTAGGGTTCACAAGTAATGTATTAGCACTAAAATAAGCGGGTTCTATACTTTGGTAATATGGGCTTTCAGCACCCGCGCTATTTCCGTTATTTCCAGGTTTTACATTTCCGTTGGTTTGATCTTTGTCTATCCAATCTTTTACAATGGTCGCAAAATTAAGTGGTGAACCCATGCTGTTATCAGGGTCAATCTCTCCTATAAGTCGTTGTAGGCGGTCACGGGTAATACCTGCAATATCAGGTTTAGCAACAGGGGCCGGGCTTATCAACTTCCCATTTTTATCTTTTAATACAGGCGGAGGAGGTATAGGGCGAGCCAATGAATTAAGGTTGATACGACTTTGTAAGTCATAAATTTGGCCACTCATAGTACCACCTAGAATAGGGAAGACGATGCCTTCAAATGCCCAGTCATCTTTTAGCGAGTCGTACTTAGGATGATCTTCATAGCTTTTTTCTAAAATTGTACCCGCAAAACCTTCCATACCATCGACGTATAAATAAGCTTGCTCTAAGTGAGAAATATTACTAGAAAGGCGAATATGAATTTGTTGACGATAAAGTACGGTCGCAGCAATAGAGACTGCGATCATGGTTATAATCAGCGCGACGATGAGTGCGACACCTCGTTGATTTTTATTACTCATACTAATTTGGGCCGACATTTTTTAGGCGTTGAGATAAACGTAAATTACGACGATTTTTATAATTCATTTTATGATCATAAATAGTCGTGTAAGACATAACTGCACGTACATATTTTCGTGTTTCATTAAAAGGGATGCTCTCAATCCACTGCGGCGCAGATATACTTTTAGCAGGCAACCAACGTGGAATACGATGCGGCCCTGCATTATAACTTGCTGTCGCTTTTACATAATTACCTTTAAACCGCTTTAGCATTTGGCTTAGATAGGCTGTGCCGATACGTGCATTTTTTTCAGGAATGAATAGATCACTGGTTTTGTGGTTTTTGATACCAAGCTTGCGTGCCACACCCCTAGCGGTAGCAGGCAATATTTGCATTAGACCTTTTGCATTGGCACTTGAAACAATTTGAGAATCAAAAGCACTTTCACGGCGCATAACGCCATAAGCCCAAGCAGGAGAAATACCTTGTTGTTTTGCTGCTCTTTTTACCAAGCTTTGATATTCTAAAGGAAAGCGTAAACCAGTTTGATTCCAATCTTTAGTTTGCGACACGGTAATAATCGCCAAAAAAGGCTGTTTGATTTGCAAGGCATAAGCGGCGGCTGTGAGCTTGTCTTGTTTATTTAGTCGCTTTAACGTCCAGAACCATTCTTTTTTCGCCAGTTTAGGTTTGCCAATCGCATAGAGTTCGACTGCTCGGCGAATAGAGGGTCTATTTTTTATCCTAGGGATGAGTTGATTCCAGTTAGTTTCTTTTTGCAATAATCGCTGATAAGGCTTCTTCAACTGGTCAGCCGCTAAAAAGCCATAGAACGAAGCATTCTTAGCAAGTTTGTGAAGGTTGATATGCGTTTTTTTACCCATGCGTTTATCTGCTTGCGCGCGCCAATATTGCCAAATATCAGACTGTTGCTCTTCAGTATTCATTGACGCAATAGCAGTGCCCAACTTTCGCCAATCACCTTGTCTTAACGCCATGCGCGCCATCCAAGTGTTGCCATCATCACTGCGGTATTTATTTGGGATTTTTGCAAGATTTTGCAGCGCAGATGAGCTGTGATTAATTGCTTGTTTTACACTAATATAGCTCTCAACCTCTGCCTTTTCTCGTGGGGTGAAAGTATGCGTTTTTTGAAACTTATTCCAAATCTGCCTAGCATTGCCCGGATTTTTTCGCGCAAGGCGTTTAATACCATAAGCAATCAACTGACGGCTACGCGCATCATTCTTTTTAAGGCGTTTATGTTTGAGTGATTTACTCGGATTTTTACGTAATTGAACCCATAAGGACACTAATGATGGCTCGTTAATATTATTCGCTAAACTTTTTGAAAGGCTGGTGCGACCTTTCTCCATCGCCATGGTGATGCGTTGCCATGCCGTTTGGTCGGTGATGCGTCCGTTTCTTTTAAGTAGATCAAAAAGAGAATTACAGTTTCTAGGGCGGTCGTTACTTGATAACCAAACCGTGAAAGCCTCATTCAATGCGACTTTTTTCGCCTGTCCCGATGAGGTGCGGATAATCGCATCGAGGCCATGACATTTAGCTTTATTGCCACCTTGACCTTTTTTGTAAAAAGTACGGATAGACGTCCACTTTTTATACTTAGCGTAGCGTTCCAATAAATCCGTGTTTAAATCTTCTGCCAACCACGTGTTTTGATTTTTCTTGATGAAATTGACTATCGTATGTTCACTAGTTTTCTTAAAATTCTGTTTGATGCGTTCATAATCAAGATAAGGCTGGAGTAAATAACCTCGCAGATGCGAGCTATCATAAATTCCACCCTTATGAAGCACCTCATAAGCTTGTAAAAAGTCATTTTGCTGTGATTGCGCGTTAATTAAACTGGTTTGGAAAAACCCAAAGACCAATAAAACGCTCATTAATGGTGTTTTAATAGAAAACTGCATAAGCCCCTTGTTTTGTTATTTGTTTTTAGTGCTGAATATAAGCCACCCCCTCCTTTTTTGCCACTTTTGCAGTTAAAATGAGGCTAAAATTCGTATAAAACATCGAAAAAGAGGGGGGGTGGGTAAGAATAAAGCTAATTTAAACGCGGTAAACTGTACAAATAGGCCAAAAGTGTGAGGCGTCATCTGGCACGCATTTAGTAGGCTCTTTTACTGGTGAAAGTTTAAATGATACTTATTTAATATCTATCAAAAACTGGTCAAACTTATCCATTAGTTGCTTTGGCTGATTGGGATCTCGCATAACTCCTAATACCTTTTCACGCATGCCAGGAATCATCATCAAATCTGATAAAATTGCATTAAACGCCATTTCTGTTTGTTCGGTTAAATTAGCAACAAAAGTAATTAATACAGGTTGAGAGTATAAATCAGTCCAAGCACGCCCTGATATAGCTGCTATTACTTCAATATCCTTACCCACTGGCGACGCTAAAACTAATTGTAATAGCACTTGTCTCACACTCATCGGCTCTGCGCCTGATAATGCTCTAACTAATGTAGCAACTAATTGATTATTTATACTCAAACCTAGCTTAGGCTCTAATTCTAATTTAAGTTTTTTTGCTAAAGCCTGAGTTAGTATCTCCTGAGGGGTAGAATTTTCTAGTGAATTACAAAAGCTTAGCATTGGAATGTCAGGCATGAGGTTAAAAGCCTTTGCTAATAGCGCTTCATTATCATCTTCATCTAAGCGTGCTACAACATCTGCAATGCCCTGCAAACCTAAAAATTGCCACTGCTCATAGCCAGCATCACCCGATAGGTAATTACGCGTGTGTTGATAATATTGTGAGGGTTTTTGACCTAGTTCTTTAGTTGCTAATGCATGAAACATTGCCAAACGATCTGGATTAGGTTTAAAAGAAAAAGGCGATTCATTTAACTCGTCCAATACTCTTTTGCCTTGTTTTTTGGCTTGGATGTTTTTTCCTGTTTGCTCTAGCAAGTCAATCAAGAAGGCATCGCGTGCCTCTTGTTTTAAAAAGCCCAATTCATCAATGGGAAATTGCAAAAACCAAATTACCGCTTCATTCTGCTTGCCATTTCCCCAGAATAATAATGCCAACCATGCCTTTTTTTGAAAAGGTGCAGGGTACAGCTGTTTTTGATTTTCAATATTTTCAAACTCATCATCAGGGATACGGTTAATCTTTCGGCCCATATCAAACACGCGGTAATTAAACCCACCTGTCTGTAAAAAATGAGTGATGCTATCGAATCTTTCTGGACTTGTATTGATATTTTGAGGCATTTTTATCTGTTAAAGTTTTTAGTTATACACGAAAATCGGGCATAATCTCACATCTTATCGCTAATCCCAAACGAAAGGGCATTCATCAATGTCATATTACAAAAATCATGTGTTTTTCTGTACCAACTGTCGCGAAGATGGCAGTCAATGTTGTGCGCAACATAATGCACAAGAAATGCGTAATTACATGAAAAAACGCAGTAAAGAGTTAGGGTTAGTTCGCTCGGGCGAGGTACGTGTCAATTCTGCAGGTTGTTTAAACCGCTGTGAGCTGGGGCCGGTAATTGTTATTTATCCCGAAGAAACTTGGTATACCTTTGTCGATAAAGCTGATATTGATGAAATCATTGAAGAGCACCTTGTAAATGGCAATATCGTTGAAAGACTATTAGCGGATAAACAATCTCCATGCTAGAGAGGTTAAAGCTGTATTCTGAGCTGGTGCGCCTCAATCGCCCTATCGGTATTTATCTATTACTTTGGCCAACCTTATGGGGGCTATGGTTTGCCGCTGAGGGTATTCCTGACCTTAAAATACTCATTATTTTTTCACTTGGGGTTGTACTTATGCGCTCAGCAGGCTGTGCAATTAATGATTATGCTGATCGTGATATTGATTTATTAGTAGAACGCACAAAAAATCGTCCACTCACATCCGGAAAAATATCAACGAAGGAAGTGCTTGGAGTATTTTTTGTATTAGTGCTAGTTGCTTTTTTTCTAGTACTACAGCTCAATACTAATACTATTCTATTGTCGGTAGTCGCTGTAGTTCTTGCGGCTAGCTACCCCTTTATGAAACGCTACCACTACTTCCCCCAAGTACATTTAGGTGCGGCCTTTGCTTGGGCAATACCTATGGCATACACGGCTATTAACGGCGATGTCCCACCAATTGAAGCATGGCTGTTATTTATCGCCACTCTACTTTGGACAACTGCCTACGACACACAATATGGTATGGTTGACCGTGAAGATGATATAAAAATTGGTATAAAATCTACAGCAATTTTTTTTGGCAGGTACGATAGTTTTATTATTGGTATTTTACATTTACTCACACTTATGACGGTTACAATTGTTGGTATGATAAATGATCGAGGCTCTATTTTTTATCTTGGTATTTTGATTGCTTCAGGCTTTGCTATCTATCAACAGTTTTTAATCGAAAACAAAGAACCACAAAAGTGCTTGCAAGCATTCTTAAATAATAACTGGCTAGGAATGGTAATCTTTATTGGTATTGCCACGGATTATTTTGTGCAATAGATGCTTATCAAGTAGTATCACCAGAAAATACAGACAATGAACATAATCGAGGAAAACTATGACAGTAGAAAGAAAAAGCTCATATAACTACGAAGAACTTCTTGAAAGTAGCGCGGGCACACTATTTGGTGAAGGTATGGCTCGTCTACCTGCGCCTCCTATGCTTATGCTTGATCGCATCATAAAAATTGATGCAGAAGGCGGCGAATTTGGTAAAGGCATCTTAGTTGCAGAGTTAGATATTAATCCTGATCTTTGGTTTTTTGACTGTCACTTTCCAACTGACCCTGTAATGCCAGGTTGTTTAGGGCTTGATGCTATGTGGCAGTTAGTTGGCTTTTATCTTTGCTGGTTAGGCAATCCAGGAAAAGGTCGTGCACTAGGTTCTGGCGAGGTTAAATTCTTTGGGCAAGTATTACCAACTGCAAAAAAAGTTACTTATAAAATTGAGTTTACTCGTTTAATTCAAAGAAGATTAGTAATGGGCATGGCAAATGCCACGATGGAAGTTGATGGCAAAGAAATTTATTCTGCTAAAGATTTAAAAGTAGGATTATTTACCTCTACAGAAAACTTCTAATCCCCCCCTCTCCTTCCCCTGTTTTGTCCATGACTTTAAAATCAGGCTCTCCAAAAATGGGCTTTGATGCGACTACTCAAACATAATTTTTAGCATGAATAACATCAGTTAGGGGGAGGGGATTCTAATACTGATTTTATATATATAAATACCAACTGGAGCTATTACAATAATTATTGTCTTTTTTTGGTTTGCATATCTTCAATAGTGTTTGTAATAACAGTAAATCCTTGATAGACAAAAAAGGTTAGCCCTATTGCAAATATTATATTATTAACTGGAGGGGTATCTTTGGCGATTAATAGTTCTGACTTGATAAAAAGAGGGAGCTACAGTAAAGAAAAGTAGAAACCACTCCTATTACATAGATATTGATTCAGCTTGATAAATAACAATAGAAATGTCTGTACCACCAATACCAAGCATAATGGTACTACTAGCATTAAAGCTTTTTTCATATGTTTATTTTTGAGTTGAAGTAGCTATTCAATTGCAGATAAGCATTAGATTCATAAAAAATATTTATCTGCAATTAGTCAATAAGAAAAGAGATGTTTACTGCTCCAAACTTTGCGTTGTCTTTTTGCCCGTAGAATTCTTTTGTTCGTAGTAAATTACTAAATGTAACTCTCATATTATTACGTTGATAGCTAATACCGTATTGTAAATCGGCTACAAGATTTTTTTTGTCAACAGAGTGACTATCTTCAAATGAATTGCCATCAAGAAAAATATTTTGAGCAATTACTCTGCCTTCTATTCCTGCAAAAACATACCAACTACGACCACCTTTTTCTGGACTAAAAAAGGCTGAGCCAGGAAACCCAGGGTTAATATTTGGTGGGCCAATATCATTTTTAAGATTGTTACCCAGACGAAGCATCATTCCACCACCTGCATAAGTATATACATTGCCCAATGATAGTACACGATGAGGGGACCAAGCATATTCTAGCCCATTCTTTAGCGTCCTAAAGTTCTCATGTTTTCTTACATAAGTAACATTTAGGCCTAGTTCATCTTTTAGTTGGTTATCCCAACCTTTTGCTGTTTCAACTCCAATTAGCTGGTGATATTCATTTTGTACTGTTCCCGCAAGAGAAGAAGGACCTACAATACCTACGGTGAATTCAAGTGCATTAATTTCACGATACTTTGGTGTGTCTTTTATGAGTGAAGCAATAGAGGCAGTGGTATAAAGCCAACCGGCATAAGGTCTATCAGTTGTAATTAGTGCCGCTTCTTGAGTATCTTCTGGGGTGAAAATCTTTTGTCCAAAAGAATAACCACCTGCTTTAGCGTCAGTTGAGATAAATAGGGGGAGTCGGTCGGCAATATTATCTAGCCACTTGGGTGGAGTATGTCGTTTAACATAATTGAATTGAATACCATTTGTGTAAAAGCGGTCACTACCACTACCAAAAAGGTCATTTTCAACTTGCACACTCCAGTAAACAGGTTCTTTTTCTTCAAAAGATGTTTTTGCTATCCCAAGTGAGGGTATTAATATGAAGCTTAAAAGCAGCGTTATTTTAGTCTGAGTTTTATTTATCATAATTTAATTAATACATCCGATGTTTGAATAGCCAGCCTGCCAAAGCCAAGCTAACCACGCTAATAATTAACATAGGCCAATACTGGTCGAATAGAAGGTCATAACTATTTCCCTCTAGGAATACGCCACGCAGAATGATTAAAAAATAGCGTAGTGGATTTAGGTAAGTAATCCATTGGACTACTTCAGGCATATTGGCAATGGGGGTGGAGAAACCAGATAAAATCACGGCTGGCACTAAGAATAAAAATGCACCAAGAATAGCCTGCTGCTGGGTAATAGAGATGGCTGAAATCATTAAGCCAATGCCGGTTGCTGAAAGTAGGAATAGGAATATACCTAAATATAAAGCTCCAATATCACCCCGTAATGGGATATGAAATAGCTGTACAATTACAACCAAAATCACACTTGCTTCAACTAGGCCTACAACAATACCGGGAATAGATTTTCCAATAAGGATTTCAACGGGGCGCATAGGTGTTACTAGAAGCTGATCAAAAGTACCGGCCTCTCGCTCACGAGCAACAGATAATGCAGTCACTAACAAAGTAACGACTAATACCAGCAGACCTAATATTCCGGGAATAATAAACCATTGTGATTGTAAGTTTTCGTTATACCAATTACGGATACCTAGTTCGACTCGAGGCCCTGTCTGTCCATGTGTTTGGCTCCACTCTCGGCTAAATGACATCGTCATTGTACTGAGATAGTTCATAGCTATCATGGCAGTATTTGAATTTCTGCCATCAAAAATAGCTTGAATAGTGCCAGATTTACCTTGTAATAAGTTTTCACTAAATTGCGGTTCAATGTTCAATACCATTAACACTTCACGATTATTAATTAAGGGCTCTATATCGGCATTGCGTTCAATATTTTGAATAATCTGAAAGTTTGGTGAGCCTTCAAATTGGCTTATAAATGCTCGTGATGCGGCACCCTGATCTTGATTGTAAATGGCTACAGGGACGTTATTTAGGTCATACGATGCTGCGAAGCCAAAAACTACCATCTGAATAATTGGTGGACCTATTAGAATCAGGCGACTACGACTGTCACGTAGTAAAGCTAGAAACTCTTTTTTTGCTAGTGCCAATATTTGTCTAATATTCATTACTTTTTCTCACTCTGGATTATTCTAGGCGTTTATAGGACTTACGTGAAACAATCACGTAGAAAAATATCAGCATGGCGAATAGTGCAAGTAGATTAGGGATAACGACTGGCCAAATATCGCCTGCGAGAAATAGGGTCTGCATCAGCGAAACAAAATAGCGGGCTGGAACGAGGAAGGTGATGGCCTGAATTGCCATAGGCATGGAGTTAATATCAAATAAGAAACCCGATAATAGAAATGCAGGTAAAAAGGTAACGATGATGGCTAATTGTCCTGCTACAAATTGATTCTTAGATACAATGGAGATGAGTAGGCCAATCATTAAAGATACCAACATAAATAATGCTGAAGCTACTGCGAGTAGCCAGAAGGAACCCCGTAAGGGTACGCCAAACTGCCACACGGCGAGTATCACACTTAAAAGCATACTTGCCATACCTAAGATAAAATATGGAATAAGTTTACCTGCCAGCATTTCTTTCATATGTAGAGGAGTCACCATTAGTGCTTCCATTGTGCCTCGCTCCCATTCTCGTGCGACTACCATTGCTGTTAATAATGAGCCAATGATAGTCATGATGACAGCAATTACTCCTGGAACTAAAAACCAACGACTGGATAACGCTGAGTTAAACCAAACGCGCTGTTCTAATTTCACGGGGAGGCTAATCTTAACGCCTTTGACTTCAGCTATATGGGCTAGCCATGATTGCCAAACTCCTTGAATATAGCCACTGGTAATATTAGCTTGATTGGAGTCCACACCATTTACAATAATATTCAATGGTGCTTGTTGGCCGGATAGTAAATCAGATGAGAAGTTATTTCTCATCCAAACAATGCCTTCAATACGTCGCTCATTCATTGCCTGTTGAGCGGCTTGTATTGAGTTAAATGATATGGGGTTAAAAAACTCGGAGCGTGCAAATGAGTCTTC
>Ga0256834_1000857_pt1 | contig 21477 bp, 21 predicted proteins | sample 4281140metaG_FD_190536 | JGI IMG/M metagenome (GOLD analysis project Ga0256834, IMG submission 190536) | Hydrothermal vent microbial communities from East Pacific Rise, Pacific Ocean - 4281-140 | ecosystem: Environmental > Aquatic > Marine > Hydrothermal vents | place: Pacific Ocean: East...
TAAAATTAAAGCCTTTAGGGCTACCTTCAGGGGAATTAGAGACCTCTCCTTTTTCCTGTACCGTGTATCTTTAATATTTGCCTAGCCCCCATAGATTTTCTTTTGAGCCAAACTATTCAAGGCTGAAATGTGAGTTGAAAAATAAACCCCGACTTTATAGACAGACTCTAACTAATCTTCCTTGATCTGGTAGGCATGGCTACATGCAGGCAGGCTCAGAATAAAAAAACGTTAGTTAGTTGTGGTCAATTATCATATCCTAAGAAACCAATAAATTACAGCCTCTTAGTTCGCTATTATCAAACCTGCCAAGAATCTCGAACGTTCCATCGGTATTTAATCTGCCTAAGTCTTGTGTTTCTATAAACGAGCAAGTGTGTACATTGGCTAAGTCGATTGCATTAACTCCTCCTGTTCTCCCGATGGAAGCTACTGAAAAAGGGTCGCTAACTTCTCTGATTATAATTTTCATTGTATTAGGCATAGTAAACATTGCGTTTCTACCGTAAGCTTGAGAAAGCAATTCAGTCATCCCATATTCTGAATAAATATCAACCAAGTTTAGCTTCTTCCTTAATATACCGTACAATTCTTCCCGGATTACTTCTTCTCTTCTCCCCTTCATTCCTCCTGTTTCAATAAGAATTACATGGCTTAAATCAAGCTCATAGTTTTCTGCTAAATCAAGCAAAGCAAATGTTACTCCAAAGAGTATGACCTTTCTATTATCACCTTTAAGTTCAATTAACTTATTAGCCAATTGCTCTAAATTGTGCAGATAAAACCCTGAATGAGATGAATTCGAATTCTGAATGAAAAACTGCACCATACTCACCAGCGAAGAGCTATCACGTTCTAAATAAGAAGGAAGCAAAGCAAGAATATGAGCCTTTTCAATGCTTCCAAATTCTTCTTCAAACAGTCGTTTGGCATGGGTATGGTAAAAATTTACGTCATTAATTAAATGTTTGCTTGTTTGCATTCCACTGGTTCCACTGCTTTCAAATACTTTTTCAGCCTTCCACTCGTTTGTTTTAATAGTATGGCTTTTAAAAAAAGAAATGGGTAAAAAAGGTATTTGCCCTAATTTAAAAACTTCAGCGACATCCACATTTAAATGGCTTAAATATGAATTATAGACCTTATTATTAGTTGCTTGCCATTTGAATATTTGCAAAGCATGGGTTTCAAAGTTATACTCGTTAATATTGGGTAATAAATTAAGTAAACTTTTAACATCAAGCATCCGTATTTAACTATGTATTTTTGCGATGCACAAATTTAAAGAATCTAATTGAAGGAAGTTGTACAATATGTTGGATTAGCTATTATGCTAATGTTCATTACTTGGGGTTGCAGAGATTTGCCAACTTACCCAAACACTCCTTCGATAGAATACGATCAGGTATATTTTAAGAAAGGAGAGCTAACCGATTCATTATTTGTAAGTGTTAGTTTTAAAGATGGCGATGGCGATTTAGGTTTAAATCCAGATTCTGATACTGACAAGCCCTATAATGCAATTAATTATACGCACAAAACAAATGGAGAACGCTTGACTTACGCTGATAGAAACACCCCTCCATACGACACAATTCCTCCTTACGAATTTCCTTATTACTGCACTACCTATTCTGTAGAAGAGGCAGATACATTTTATATTTCTCAGAACCCCAACCACTTTAATATTTTTGTTGATTTTTATGTAAAAAAGAACGGGCAATGGAATTTATATGATTGGATAACAGCGAACCCTCCACAATGTGGTGAAACATATAATGGTAGATTTCCAATTTTAAATAGGTCGGGGCAAACAAGACCCTTAGAAGGTAGTTTAAAGTATGGAATTACGGGGGCGGGATTCGAAGTAATCTTTAAAAGAGATACTTTAAAGCTCGAAATCACTATTCAAGACAGAGCTCTAAATAAGAGTAATACTGTGGAAACTTCAGAATTTGTATTAAAGGATATTACAATCAATTAGAATTAGTACGTTCCTACTCCAAGCATTACCAAAGTACACCCCTCAACTACTTCTATATTTTGCTGCCGTGCCAAGTTCTGGAATTTCTCATTTTCGGTTCCAGGGTTGAATAATATTCGTTTTGGCTTAAGTGATAAAATATAATCGTACCATTCTGGCTGATTTTGAGAACCAATGTACATGGTTACTGTATGCACATCAGTTACCGTAGGTTTTTCTCTTAACTGGAGTATAGACTTACCTAACACTTCTCCTTTTTTAATGCCCACAGGTACAAAATCAATATTAGCACCATTAAGTCTTTCTGCAGCCATAAATGCATATCTTCCCTTATTGGTTGTGGCTCCTATAATTACTGTTTTCTTTGAGTCGCTCATTATTTAATATACTTTTCTACTACCATTTTTGCACAGTTCTCTCCATCCATTGCGGCCGAAACAATACCGCCTGCATAGCCAGCCCCTTCTCCTGAAGGATAGAGCCTAGCAATTTGAACATGTTCTAATGTTTCTCGGTCACGAGGAATTCTTACTGGCGAAGATGTTCTGCTTTCAACCCCTAAAATAACGGCTTCATTGGTTAAATAGCCTTTCATTTTTTTATCATAGGTTCTAAATGCTTTTCGCAATCGGTAAGAAATACTTTCGGGTAACACCTCACTTAACTCAGCTGAAACTACTCCAGGTTGGTACGAAGTTTCTGGCAGTGAAGAAGATACTCTTTTTTGTGTAAAGTCAGTAAGCCTCTGTGCGGGTGCTGCTTGTTTACCCGAAACGGCAAAAGCAGCTTGCTCTACTTGCTGTTGGAAATACATGCCAGCTAAAGCTCCGTGCTTATTAAATTCCTTAGTGTCTTCTTCATCCACAGCTACCACTATACCTGAATTTGCATATTTAGAATCTCTTCGAGATGGGCTCATGCCATTTACTACAATTTCACCGGGCGCTGTAGCAGCAGGCACAATAAAACCACCAGGGCACATACAAAATGAGAACACCCCTTTTTTTGCCTCTTCGTAATAAATTTGATGGACTAAAGAATAACTGGCAGCAGGTAAGTACTCATCTCGTACTTCGCAATGGTATTGAATAGAATCAATTAATTTTTGAGGATGCTCCACCCTAACGCCTAGTGCAAAAGGTTTGGCTTCCATTTCAATTTTCTTTTTATCCAGCAAGGTATAGATGTCTCTTGCCGAATGTCCAGTTGCTAAAACCACTGATTCTCCCAAATATTCTTCGCTACCTACTTTTACCCCTACCGCAACTCCATTTTTTAGAATGATATCATCTACTCGTTTATCGAAATGAATCTCTCCTCCTCGTTCAAGAATAAACGCCCGTATATTCTCTATTAGTTTCGGTAGTTTGTTGGTGCCAATATGTGGGTGAGCATCTATCAAAATTTCTTCTCTTGAGCCAAATGCCACCAAAACTTCTAAAATCCGCCTTACATTCCCTCGCTTACTAGAACGTGTATATAATTTACCATCGGAATAGGTACCGGCTCCGCCTTCTCCAAAACAATAATTAGAATCAGGATTTACAATATTCTCTTTATTAATAGCAACTAAATCACGTCTTCTGCTTTGTACATCCTTACCCCTTTCTAATATAACTGGCTTTACGCCTAGCTCAATAAGCTGTAATGCTGCAAATAAGCCGGCAGGACCTGACCCTACAATTATCACATGCTTTGCTTTACTTACATCAATATCAGGTTTAGTGTAGGCTGTACTTGTTAGTTCTTCACCCTCTTCGTACACATTGGCCTCCACTCTAACTTTAACAGCTGCTTTTCGAGCATCAATAGACCTTTTAAGCAATTCTACTTGCCCGTTTCTAACTCCTGATTTGGCAATGATTAATTTTTCTAATGTTTCAAGTGTATATGCCTCTCTTGGAGAGAGTGCTAAAATTATTTTCTTAGGCATTAAAATTTTCTGGTTTTAAATGTATAACCTAAATGAAATCCTGCTCTAAGAGAAAGTGACAAACTATTGCTATTGAGGTTACTAAATGGATCTGAAATTCGATTGGACTGATAGGTTTTTACAAAATCACGATACCCTGCTCCTCCACCTAAAAATACATCTACCGTAAATCCATTGTCTTGTTGGTTTTTGAAGTACCGGAAACCAATAAGCACCGAATATTCGTATTTAGATTCGAAAGCACCAAATACAGGCTGTTGGTTAATATTGGTTGAATGCTGTAAATATGTATATCTTAGTTCATGGCCAAAATATGGCACTCCAAAATCTGTTCCTCGTTGGTAAAATTTTTGACGTACCGAAGCGCTTATTCCTTGGGAATACATTTTACCATCATCAATAGTTTCAAAATCTTTTAAAAATGGATTTTTGATATACTGCAAGAGCACTTCATAACCCAAACGCTCGTTCATATAATACTCTACCCCAACAGGAAACAAGTTATAAAATACAGCTACAGGGTTATAATTTATAATATAGGCACGATGTTCATTCAATTTGCTCTTAAAATACCTATTCCCAGAACTCGAATACGAGTATGAACCTATCCGCACATTCCTTTTTTCGGCACTTAGTACTTGTTGCTCTTCTTCCTCATTGGCTAGTAAAAAGCCCTCATTTTCACCTTCATAATAAGGTTTATAATATCCGGCCAAATCACCATTAGTTTCATACAGCTCCCAAATGCCTACTTTTCTATTATCTTGAATAAGGCCTTTCATTTTCTGACTTCCAAGTAAACCATCTCGAATTTCCTTTCTTCTTATAGGTGGATAATAACCAATAAATTCACCTTCTCCATTTCTAAAATTACACTCTCCTTCTAAATAACCAGATTCATAAAAATATTGCCATACTCCTTGATTTTTTCCATTTACTACCTTGCCTTTTACTTTCAGAGACCCATTTTTATAATACTCTTTATACTCGCCATCGCCTAATTGATAACTGGCTTCTCCTTTCAACTTACCATCGGTATAGTACAAGCTCCACTCTCCATCTTTTTGACCTTTATACAGCTTGCCTTTAGTTTTTATTATCCCAGATTCGTAATAATGAATCCAAATTCCATCGGTTAAATCATTAATGTAATTTCCTTCTGCCTTTATAGAGCCTGACTCATTATAATAGACCCAAGAGCCAAACTTTTTACCTTCTCGATAAGTACCTCTCGCCTCCTTTGATCCATCTTCATAAAAATAGTCCCACTGCCCAACTTTTTTATTATCAAATTTTTTTCCTTTTGATTTCAACTCTCCACTTATATAGAATTCTGAATAGATGGAGAAATCCTCATTAATTTCTTCGGTAGCTTTAAGTATTCCGGTACTTGCGTAATATTTCCAAATACCTACTCTAGCATTATTTTTATAATTTCCTTCGCTTTGTTTTGTACCATTACTTGCAAATACCACCCATTTTCCAGTCCGTTTCCCGTCTTCTAAATACCCTTCCATTTTTTTACCACCAGACTCATAATAATATTGCCAGAGCCCATCATTTTTCCCATCTTTCACATTCCCCACCATTCGCAATTCGCCAGATTCAAAATAATACCTCCACTCACCTCTTGATACGTTTTTGCTAAAAAAACCTTGGCTCTTTATCGTTCCGTCTTTAAAGTAAGAAATGTATTCTCCATCAAGCTCATTTTTAGAATTAATGGAAAACTCTTCTTTTAAAGGAGCCCCCTCAACTTCATAAAAAGTTTGTATAATGCTTTGAGCCTCAACGAATGTGGCAATTAATAATAGCCCTATAAAAAGAAAAATAGTACGCATATAAAGTAGCTTCTGTTGATTAGAAACAATATGTAAAAATACTATGATTTTAGCCAAAAATGATTGAAATATTGGTTTTATAAACCATAGGGGATGTGGAATTTCGTTGTAAATTTGCAGGCATAAAACCAAGTATCAACATCGGATAAAGCCGAATATTAAACTCAATAATGAAAACAGACCTATTTGAATCACCCGATTTTTACAATATAGATGACTTATTAACAGATGAGCATAAGCTTATCAGAAGCTCGATAAGAGATTTCGTAAAAAAGGAAATTAGCCCCAATATAGAAGATTGGTGCCAACGTGCTTATTTTCATGAACCCATTGTTAAAAAGTTTGGAGAAGTTGGTGCCTTTGGCCCATTTGTATCTCCAGAATATGGTGGTGGTGGATTAGACTACATTTCTTATGGATTAATAATGCAAGAAATTGAGCGTGGTGATTCTGGAATGAGAAGTACTGCATCTGTACAAGGCTCATTAGTAATGTATCCTATTTATAAATTTGGAAGCGAAGAGCAAAAGAAAAAATACTTACCCAAACTTGCTTCGGGCGATATGCTTGGTTGCTTTGGTTTAACTGAGCCAGACCATGGCTCTAACCCAAGTGGCATGGTAACCAATTTTAAAGATATGGGTGACCATTATCTTTTAAATGGAGCTAAAATGTGGATTTCAAACTCACCAAAAGCTGATATTGCAGTGGTTTGGGCTAAAAATGAAGAAGGAAGAATTCATGGACTTATAGTTGAGCGTGGAATGGAAGGTTTTTCTACCCCCGAAACTCATGGAAAATGGTCGCTAAGGGCTAGTATAACAGGGGAATTGGTGTTTGACAATGTGAAAGTGCCTAAGGAAAATTTACTGCCCGGCAAAAGTGGACTTGGTGCCCCATTAATGTGTTTAGACTCTGCTCGTTATGGCATTGCCTGGGGAGCAACAGGAGCAGCAATGGATAGCTATGATGCTGCTCGAAGATATTCACTAGAACGAATTCAATTTGATAAGCCTATTGGCAGTTTTCAGCTTACTCAGAAAAAATTAGCCGAAATGCTTACTGAGATTACAAAAGCACAATTACTAAACTGGAAGCTTGGCAAAATGATGGATGAAGGCAAAGCAACTACCGCAATGATTTCTTTGGCAAAACGTAATAATGTGGCTGTGGCTTTAGACATCTCTCGTGAAGCACGTCAAATTCATGGCGGCATGGGCATAACCGGTGAATACCCGATGATGCGCCACATGGCCAATTTAGAATCAGTATTAACCTACGAAGGAACCCACGATATTCACTTGCTTATTTTAGGGCATGAAATAACAGGTATTCCTGCATTTAAGTAAAATGATAAATGTACTTCCATCATGAGTCTTCTAACTCAACTTCACCATTTTGCTAAAAGAGTTGCTATAATATTTCATACAATGAGTAAAGGTTTTCACCTCCTGATAAAAATTAGTTTAGGGTTATGGATAAAGAATGATACATCTGGAATCATTTTGTGCTTATTGCAACTACAAAACGTGCAAACCAGCCAATATAGGCACATGTGCCGAAGTTATTAACCCGACCTCAATAAATCGTAAAGAAAAACTTTACAATCAATTTATTTTGAGCTAATTATGTGATTAAAAATATCGGTTAATACGAATCAGATTAATAAATTAGCTGCATAAAGTGAGACTCTTCGCATGGAATGCTCAGAGTGACGTTCTTTTACTCTACGTCATTCTGAGGGCTTTGCCCGAAGAATCTGGCTTCGCCCGAAGCCTGCCTACCTCGGGCAGGAATCTCTTTTAACACCAGTGAAGAGGTTATTTCTAACTCAACTTCACCATTTTGCTAAAAGAGTTGCTATAATATTTCATACAATGAGTAAAGGTTTTCACCTCCTGATAAAAATTAGTTTAGGGTGGGTTATGGATAAAGAATAATACATCTGGATCATTTTGTGCATTGCATTTTAATATGGCAACTACAAAACGTGTAAACCAGCCAATATAGGCACATGTGCCGAAGTTAAGCTAAGGAAAGACTCTAATGACACAACCGGCTTACTTCCTTTTTTTCACAAACCGCTTGCCTCTACCACCACCCTTTGATGCAGTTTTAGGTGAGTAAGTAGGGGTATCTCCTAATACAGCTGGCACAGGAAGCTTTCGTACTTCAGTTTCTATTAGCTGTTCAATTTGCCCAAACTCATATTGGTCTTTTTCAGTGATGAGAGTAAAAGCAATACCTTGTGTATTGGCTCTTGCAGTTCGACCAACACGGTGTACATATTCTTCTGCATCTTTAGGCACATCGTAATTTATAACAAGTTCTATGCTGTCAATGTCAATACCTCGCGCCATAATATTAGTGGCCACCAGCACTTTTACCTGCTTATTTTTAAAGAGTCGCAAAATTTTCTCTCTTTCAGTTTGATCTAAATCTGAACTAATGCCTTCTACCGAAAGTTTTTTATGTTTAAGTGCCGCTGTAACTAGCGTAACATCTTTTTTGGTAGAGCAAAAAACAATTACGCTCTCCATTTCTTTGGCCGTTAGCAAATGGGCAATCAAGCCAATTTTCTGACTATCATATACCATAAAAGCGCCTTGTACAACACCTGCTGCTGGCTTAGATATAGCAATATTTACTTCCTCAGGATTTTTTAAAATGGTATTGGCAAGTTTCCTTATTTTGGGAGGCATAGTTGCTGAAAAAAGCAAATTTTTTCTTTTTTCAGGCATATGGTTTACAATTTTTACAAGATCTTCGTAAAAGCCCATGTCTAGCATACGATCAGCTTCATCCAAAATTAAAAATTGAGCTGTATCAAATTTTACATAACCCATATTTAAATGAGAAATCAATCGGCCTGGAGTAGCAATAATAATTTCTGCACCGCCCGACAAGGCTTGTTTTTCTAATTCAAAAGAAGATCCGTCTCCGCCACCATAAATTGCCATAGAACCAACGCCTGTAAAATAACCTAGGCCTTCTACTTGTTGATCTATTTGAATGGCTAGCTCCCGAGTTGGCACAATAACCAGCGCAGCCACACCTTTGGTCTTATTTTTTAAAATATACTCAATAACGGGTAGCAAAAAAGCAGCGGTTTTACCTGTACCTGTTTGTGCACACCCAATTATATCTTTGCCTTTTAACACAATAGGAATCGCTAATTCTTGTATTGGGGTGGCATTTTCGTACCCCATGGCGTTGATTCCGTCTTGCAGAGAATCTTGAAAATTAAATTCTGAAAATTTCAATCGATTGTATTTAGAAAACCAAAACCGCTGTGCTAATCTTCCTTTTTAGGAGGAAGTACGTTGGTCGTAATTTTAATTTGATTTAAAGGAGCAACAGAGTTTGAAATAATGGTGATTACCTTATTTTGTCTTCCCATTTTACCTGCACTGTTAAAATTTACTTTAATAGATGATTTAGTGCCTGGCAAAATAGGCTCTCTTTCCCAATTAGTGGCCGTACAACCACACGTTGTTTGCACATTTGTAATTATCAATGGAGCATCTCCAGTATTTTCAAAATTAAACACATGTTCTACTTTGTCCCCTTGGTAAATATCATCAAAATTAAACTCCATTTCCTCAAACGTAATTACAGGTCTAGGTACGGTTGCGGTTTCTTCCTGTGCTAACCCTACCGTGGATACAAACAATAAAAGTGCTAGTATTCTTTTCATCTAAATATATTTTGGCCTCAATAATACTATGTTGCTTTTAGATTTACCTCCTTATTTAATTCTTAAATAGCATTTGATTAAAATTTACAAGGTATAATTCGTTAGAAGCTCTAGTTATAGCTGTATATAACCAACGAATATATTCCTTATTTATTTGTTCTTTGGTTATATACCCTTGATCTACAAACACTGATTTCCACTGGCCACCTTGTGATTTATGGCAAGTTACAGCATACGCATATTTAATTTGAAGTGCATTAAGGTATGGGTCTTCTCGAAGTTTTTCGTTCAGCAGTTTTTTACTCGTAACATCTTTGTAATCTTCGAGTATTGCCGCATACAATCCTCTATTTTGTTCGGGTGTTAAAGCAGGTGCGTGTGTATGAAGTGTATCTAAAATAACTTTAGCCTCAAAGGGTTCTGCATCTGGTAAATCTACAAGTTGAAACTCTAGGGTTGCAAATCTCAACCCATACACCTCCTCTGTGTTTACCAACTTCTTTACCCATAGATAATCACCATTGGCTAAAAAACCAGAAGGAGAATCCTCAGGTACATAATGATAATTATTTCGCACCACCATTAAATGGTCGCCAGCCTCCACTTCTTCTTGCCTGTATAGCAAACCCATTCTAATATGGTTATTAAACATTAAGGCAGATTTATTCGAACGACACACTACCATCGTATTTTCAGGCCCATATTTATCGTATGAGTACCGCAGCCCATCTTCCAGCTTTTCACCAGTCATCCTGTAAACATCCTTAAATTGCTTGGTTTCGAGCTGAATGTTGACGGCATTGGCCTTGAGCTGAGCTCTTAAATTAGTCGCATTTATTAATATCCCAGAGTTTTGCTGCTGTCGCATAACCTCTGTAAGTTCTACTTCTAAAGCCGATCGTTTAAATTTATGTTCTATAAACTGCCTATCTAAAGCGGGGCTTTTTTCTTGCCCAACAGGAGGTAGTTGAGCCGTATCGCCAATTAGTATTAACCTGTTTGTGGGATGCTCAAACACAAAATTCATTAGCTGGCTAAGTACCCCATCCTGCCCATAATTATCATCTTCGGAAAGCATTGAAGCCTCATCTATCACAAAAACAGTGTGCTTATTATAGTTTTTTAACCGACTAAATTTTAATAAACCACTACCCGGGTCGGCAATTTGTTTAAATATTATTTTATGAATAGTAAAAGCCGAACGTTTGGTATAGCCCGACATTACTTTAGCCGCCCTGCCTGTAGGAGCCATAAGCAAATACTTGAAATTGAAAAGAGGCAATACTTCTACTAAAGCAGGAATTAGGCTGGTTTTACCTGTACCAGCATAACCTTTCAGTACTAAAATTTCAGAAGGGTGGTTTGGATTTAGAAATTCATCCATTAAATCAAATAATTTGAGCTGTCCTGCCGTAGGTTCAAACGCAAATCGTTGTTTAAGTAAATGGCTTGGTTGAGGCACTGTTAGTTCGGAGTTTAAAGTTTGAAGTTTAAAGTGTCTATACTATTAAACTTTAGATAATTATCATAGAGGTAGTGGCTTTGGCAATTAATTTAGGTTCGTTTCCATTGAGTACATACACTTCAGCTTCGCAAAAGTTTATCTTTCTTCCTTGCTTTAGCACCCAACCTTTTGCCCATAAAATTTCACCTTTAGCTGGTCGTAAATACGATACTTTTAGTTTCCCCGTAACAACCTTTTCATCTACACCTACTAATGAGTAAGCGGAAAACCCAGCTACGATATCAGCAACTGTAGCAATTACGCCACCATGTACAAGGCCTGCTTGCTGTAAATGAATTTCTTTTAAATTCATTCTTCCTTCAACTTTACCAGCCTCTATTAAATCTAACTTAAACCCTATATGGTGCATAAATTCTTGCTTAATAAGGTGCTTCTCTATTCTCTGCTTAAAATCGGGGTTCATTGGCTTCATAAGTTTCCAAAAATGAGTTATTTTTCATTGAGATTAATTACCTAACTAACTTTTATTAAGTGAAGAAACAAGAATTATTTTATAAACATAAGGTTAGAACAAGAGCATGTGGCATACTTATTAAGAACGATAGAATATTATTGGTAAAACATAACTTGGAAGGGAAGGCATTTTATGCTCCACCAGGAGGTGGTGTAGCATTTGGAGAAACTATTGAGAGTGGTTTAAAAAGAGAAATTAAGGAAGAAACAACTATTGAGGTTATGGATTCTCATTTTAAATTCATAACCGAATATATTAACCCTCCATTACATGCCATTGAGGTTTTCTTTCATATAAAAAAATGGAGTGGAGTAGCTAAAAAAGGTTTTGATCCTGAAAATTCTACTGTTATTACAGATGTAAATTGGTTTACAGTAAAAGAAATTAAATTAATGGAATTAAGTGAGCTACACCACATTTTTCATAATTGTAATAATCTAAGAGACATTTTGGAATTTTCGGGCTATATACCATATCCAACGTTTTAATGTAAATAGTGTTTTCTATCTTTGTGATTTACTTTATAAAATAGCTATACTTGCACAAAATATATTTACTATGAAAACAAGAATTTTTTCAATCATTACCCTGCTTATAGCGATAACACTGGCGTATTTCTTAATATCTAATATAAAATTTGCAATAGATGAAGAAAAAAGAATTACTAAATCAGAAGCTATAGTAATTGAAAAACTTAAGCTTATTCGTGAAGCAGAAAAAGCGTACCAAGAGGTAAATAATAGGTACACAAATAACTGGGATTCGCTTATTAATTTTATTGAACACGGTAAATATTACGTTACCAAAAGAAAAGAAGTTATTCATGAATTAGCGTATGGAGCAGATAGCATCGAAGTAATTATTGACACGATTGACATCATTCCTGCCAAAGATTATATCTTCATAAAGAATCACGATATTTTTATTGCTGATAATGGTAATTTTATTAAATTCTTCGTTAAAAAAAACCAGCCTATAAGAAAAGGGCAAAAACTATATTCTATGGTTAGTGCAACTACCGGAAAAAAAGTAAATCAAATGTCTAAAGTGTCAGGAGTAGTGGTTTCTCTTGAAAATATAGCGCCAAATACAAAAATGACAAAAGGTGATTTGTTATTACAAGTTAGGGAAGAAAAATTTGACCTTAATACGGATATCAGTCAACTTGCCGTTATTCCATTAACTAACCCTCCGGCTAAATTTGATCTATTCGCTGATAGAATTGAAAAAAACAGGCTGATGGTTAATGTGGTAGAAGTTAGAGATTCAAAACCAGTGAATCCTAAACGAAGTGAAGAGAATGAAGCCAACAACTTAAAACCTTTGCGTTTTGGCTCCAGAACAGAAGTTACTACTGCCGGAAATTGGGAGTAATTGAAAACAGCCAAGGAATATAAGCTTTTAAAAAAAATAAAGGATAAAGATTTTGATGTTGACAATCTTCATCAATACAATCTTCATATCCTTTCAGGAAACCGTGATTTACAATTTACGGTTTCTGACTCTTTAACAGGCAAATGTCTGCTTTTAGAAGACTATGCCTTATCGAAAGTTAAAACCTATAAGGAACTAGTAGTAATTTTAGATGCATTATTCGATGACCATGAGTTACTTAAAGCAGGGTTTTGGAAAAGCGTAAAAATTGGTATTAAGAATAATAAATTTTCGCTGGTTCCTTCTAAACTTTTCGACCCCTCCTCTTTGTTTGATTACTTAAAACTTAATTGCAAGGTTAATAGTGTAACTGACCAGTTACTTTATTATAAGCATTTAAAGTCGGATGCCGTAAATTGTTTTGCCATTAACAAGCAATTACACAATTGGTTTCAATCTATTTACCCAACTATAGAATTAGGCTTTGTACACCAATCGAGCACGCTTATAGAAGGAGTACTAGCCCAGCTTTCAAATTACCCCGAAGATTCTATTTTCCTTTTTGTGGATCGATTCAAATTGCATGTAGTTTCTTCAAGAAACAATAAATTAGAATACTATAACCAGTTTTCGATTAAGAAATTTCAGGACTATATAAAATACATCATGCTAGTTTTTAATGGCTTAAAAAGAAGCCAACAGACTACTAATGTTGTTTTATGGGGCTATATTGGCAAACAATCAACACATTACCACGAATTTATTAAATACATTAAACACGTTTCTTTTGGAGAGCGTCCTAAATTTTATAATTATGGTTTTGTGTTTGATGAGTTACAAGATCATTACTTTTTTGATACCTACAACCTGCACCTTTGTGAATAATGGATAAGATAGCTCTTTTCCCAGGTTCATTCGACCCATTTACCAAAGGGCATGAAAATATTTTACTTAGAGGGCTTAAGATTTTTGATAAAATTATTATAGCCATTGGGTATAATACTGCCAAACATAAACGATATTTTGATGTAGATTCTATGGTAAACTACATTGAAGAAATTTATAAAGACAGACCAGAAATTTCAGTAGAAATTTATAATGAACTAACTGCAGAATTTGCTAAAAAACATAATGCCAATTATCTACTAAGAGGTTTGAGGAATACAACCGATTTTGAGTACGAAAATAGCATTGCAGAACTCAATAAAAATCAAAACCCTGAACTAGAAACTGTATTTTTAATTACCACCCCAATTTATGCACATATAAGCTCTTCTATTATTAGAGAAGTACATAGGTATGGTGGAGATGTTACTGATTATTTGCCTTATAAACTTAAATAAGTTAGGTTTACTAACACTAAAAAATGGCATCTGGTCAAAGGCATTTAATTATACAGCCTTTTTGCTAAAACTCTATTTTCTCCCATTAAACTCAAAGGGTTAATTGCATGAACTATATAGGATCCAAGCACAAACTTTTACCATTTATAAAAAATACTATCTACCATGTAGTTGGGAATAATTTGAGTGATAGAACCTTATGTGACCTTTTTGCAGGCACTGGAATTATAGGTCGTGGATTCAAAAAAGAAGTTAAATCAGTTATAGCTAATGACTATGAATACTATAGTTTCGTTCTAAATAGAAATTATATTGGCAACCATCTGGTCATAAAGGAATCAGAATATTTTATTGCTAAATTAAAGGAAACTGCACCACAGAAGGGCTTTATTTATGCTAATTACTGTAAAGGTTCTTTGGGAGATCGTCAATACTTTTCAGATGAAAATGGGATGCTGATTGATGGGATGAGAATGCAGCTTGAAACATGGTCTGCAAATAAAGAAATAGATGATAACCTATTCTATTTTTTACTAGCCAGTTTAATTGAAAGTGCCGACAAGGTTGCCAATACGGCCTCTGTTTATGGCGCATACTTAAAACACCTTAAAAAATCAGCGGCAAAAAAAATGGAACTTAAACCAGCGTATTTCGATATTACAAAGAGTGCCCATCAGGTCTATAATCAAGATAGCAACAAGCTGATTAATACCATTGAAGGCGACATTTTATACCTCGACCCACCCTATAATGCAAGGCAATATGGTGCCAATTACCATTTGCTTAACACTATAGCCCATTACGACACTTTTAAGCCCAAGGGAAAAACAGGCTTAAGAAGTTATAAAACATCTGATTATTGTAGCAAACGGACTGTAACAAAGGCCTTTGAAAAACTTATTGAAAAAGCTAAGTTTAACTACATTTTTCTTAGCTATAATAATGAAGGCCTTATGTCGGTTGGGGATGTAAAAGCAGTTATGAGCAAATACGGAAAATACGATTTGGTTTCTACAAAATATCAACGTTTTAAAGCCGACAAAACTGAAAACAGGAATCATTTAGCTAAGAGTACAGAAGAATTTTTACATATTTTAGAAAAACACTAGAATTTTTCTATGATTTCTCCCCTGTTGGTTAGGTCAACATCAATTATTGCTGGTCTTTGTCCATATAAGTAAACGTTACCAATGCTATTGATTGACCCCGATAATTTATTAACAACATTCACATCCATTCGGTTAGCTCCATTATGATTTATACTACAATCTTTAACAAGTAAATCTTTTCCTACAAAAACTCCATCGCTCCAATATTGGCCAAGGGTCAGCCTATTTGATTTACCTTTTAAAGTAATGGGGCCTATATTATTCGAAACTATTTTTATACTATTCGCATCAACCAATAAATCAACGGCACCAGAAGCATCCTCTACTTGAATTGACAGATTTCCTAATCTAAGGGTATCACTGGAAAAAACTCTTCCATAGCCATGCTGAACAATTCGTTCTAAACCAGCATTCCGTATCTTAATATGCGGAGAAGTATAATCTCTTGCAAAAAAGCAAGTATTCAGATTTTCAATCAATAACACCCCTTCTTCAACTTTCATACTTATGCCAGGCACTAAGTTTTCTCCAGTTATAAGTTCAACGAGATCATCTCCTTCACTTAAAATTTCTATCTCAATATTAGTAGCTACATCTATGGAGCTAAAATCAGGAACATCTATAATCACAGAAGTAATTTTCCCGCCATCGTTAAAACAACCCACACCTTCTTTATTACACCCTGAAAAGAATAATAAGTACCCTAATAAATAATATGTTAATTTTTTTATCATAAATTCAATTATAATCTAAAACCTATGCTGTATTCAATTACTTCGGCAACTGCAAAATGTGTTTTTAAAGAAAACCCTAAAAACACGTTATCTGTAACATAATAATTGAGCCCTAACCTTGTGTAAAGCCTTTCTTCTGGGTAATAGGGTTTATAAAGATAAATACCCATTTGAGTAACTAAGGTAAGTTTATTAACTACTAATTCATGACCAAACATAAACCCCACCCTTTTATAATCAAGAGAAGCATCCTCATTAAACCCATTCTGTATCTCGTATTCAATGGCCTTATTTGCAAAGCCATCTATTCCAATTTCTATAAGGCTTTTTAAAGAAACTCTTTTCTGCACAATAAAAGAGAGTCCATACACAGGTTTAACTCCCGACCCTGCTGGAGATGATTCAGCCCAACCCATCCTAAGTACAACACCATACCTTATCTTCTTATTTATATCCTGTTCTGGTGCAGCAATGTGTTCTGGGGTACCATTTGAAATTCTTACACTCGTCATTAAGTTAAGCGATACTAAATTTAATCCTATATTGGGCAACTTTGCGGATCCATTTGAATAATGCGTAACTTTCACTCCTATGCCTGTATTAATTCGGCTCCCAAAATTATGATGGTAAGCTAATTTCAAATTTCCATTATAGGAAAGGCGCGAACTGATAACATTATTAAGGTTATTAGTTTCTTTATTATAAGGGTTGGTAGCATAGGCAATCCCCATTCCAAAATAAAATTGCAACGAGTTTTTAGAAGATGCACTTCCCAATAAATGGAAGGCCATGCCCGTACTTATAGCAATCACATGTCCCAGCTGCTCTTTATTTTTGAGATCGTAATAGCTAAGTTTAAAATCAACCTCTGGATAGCCGTAATTTGCTTCCCAAGCCTTGGCTCCAAATGTCTTTTGTTGTAAAGAAAGTTCGATTCCAATAGGTTTACCTTTTATTAAATGCCCAACGTATTCATGATTTCTATAAATAAACCCTTTCGATACCTCTGCAGCCAAAGAATAACTATATTTGGCGCTTTGTTGAGCCCACGAAAATTGTGCAACCAATAAAAAAAATATTATAACTCGAATGATTAACAAACTAGATTTAAGATTTAATTCAAAAGGCTAAATTAAGATGGAACTTTCAAATAAAATAGCCATAATAACAGGAGTTAGTAAAGGCATTGGTTTGGCCACTGCCAAATTATTACTTAAAAATGGGGTAAAAGTGGCCGGTTGGAGCCGATCGAAGCCTGATTTAACCCATGAAAATTTCTTTTTTACACCTGTAGATGTTGGAAATACGGATTCGGTAAAAACAGGGTATGAGGAAACAATAAGTCATTTTGGAACACAAATACATATACTAATTAATAATGCTGGGCTGGGTTTTACAGCAACTTTCGAAGATATGCCCGATGAAGAGTGGCACCAAATGTTTAAAACGAATGTAGATAGCATTTTCTACTGCTCTCGATTAGTTATTCCTGAAATGAAAAAAATGGATATGGGGCATATCATTAATATCTCGTCAATTGCAGGTACCAATGGAATAGAAATGATGGCAGGGTATTGTGGAACCAAACATGCAGTACGCGGCATTTCGCAAGCAATGTTTAAGGAACTTCGCAATTTTGGCATTAAAATGAGCGTTATTTATCCCGGATCAGTCAATACTAATTTCTTTGATGATATTGAAGCCGTAACTGCCAATGATAATATGATGATGCCAGAAGATATTGCCTCAACCATTATGCATGTGCTAACAAGCCCACCCAATTATCATCATATTGATATTGAGGTTAGACCACTCCGACCAAAAGGAAAATAGATGTCAATAATTATTGAGAACCTTACAAAGCTGTACGGATTGCAGAAGGCTGTAGATTCTATATCATTCGAAATTAAAGAAAACGAAATAGTTGGCTTCCTTGGACCTAATGGTGCGGGTAAATCCACCACCATGAAAATTGCTACAACATATATTGCTCCAACTTCTGGAAAGGTGTTGGTAAACAATATTAATGTGGAAGAAGCTCCCTTAGAAGTTAGAAAAAGCATTGGGTACTTACCAGAACACAACCCTCTTTACTTGGATATGTATGTACACGAATACTTACATTTCAGTGGCAAATTTTATGGTTTATCTAAAAGTCAATTAAAAGCTCGCACATTAGAAGTTATTGATATGTGCCAATTGGAGCTTGAACAAAATAAGCAAATTGGCCAACTCTCCAAAGGGTACCGTCAACGAGTTGGGCTTGCCCAAGCCTTATTGCACGACCCTTCGGTTTTAATATTAGATGAACCCACCACAGGTCTTGATCCTAATCAAATTCATGAAGTTCGAGAATTGATTAAGTCGGTAAGTAAAAATAAAACAGTGTTGTTCTCAACACATATTATGCAAGAAGTAGAAGCTGTTTGTGATAGGGCCATCGTAATTAACAAAGGAAAAATTGTAGCTGATGGTAGCATTACTGAACTTCAAAAAAACACATCTCAACAAGTAATAGAAATCGAATTTTCTTCGAAAGTACCCGATGCTTTATTGCACTCCTTTAATGAAGAGGTGAAAATTAAAAATATTGGTGGCTTCCGATACCAATTAAAAGTTTCGAACCATGAGGACATCCGCCCTGAGTTTATGAATTTTGTAACGGAACATTCTTTAAACCTAATAGGAATATCCGAAGTACAATGCTCTATGGAAGAAGTTTTTGCCTCCTTAACTCGCTCTACTGATGCTTAATATTTACTTTAAGGAAATTAATAGCTTTTTAAACTCACTTATTGCATACATTGTAATAGGCGTTTTTTTAGTAGCTATGGGTTTACTCGTTTGGGTGTTTCCGGAAACTAACGTGCTCGATTATGGCTATGCTGACATGGGTACATTTTTTAGTATGGCTCCATTTGTATTAATGTTTTTAATACCAGCAATTACTATGAAAATGCTAGCGGAAGAAGCTAATTCCGGCACTATTGAAATTTTGGTGGTAAAGCCTGTTACAAAGTCTCAAATTATTATTGGTAAATATTTAGCGGCACTTACATTAGTATTAGTAGCAATTTTGCCAACCCTTGTCTATTACTTCTCATTATCGGAACTAGCTATACCAGTTGGCAATATTGATACGGCTGGAATTGCAGGCTCTTATATTGGCTTATTTCTATTATCAGCAGTTTTTTGTGCCTTAGGCATTTTAACTTCTGCACTTACCAACAATCAAGTAGTGGCCTTTGTAATTGCTACTTTCATAAGCTTTATATTATTTACTGGATTAAACTCATTGGCTGGTATAAATGTATGGTCAAGCTTATCGCTACCACTTTCTAAATTAAGCTTGGAATACCATTATAACGCTATGAGCAAAGGCTTGCTTGACAGTCGTAATGTTCTATACTTTATTACATTAGTTGCAGGCTTTTTATATTTTTCTAAGTTAACATTAGCCAATAAAAAATGAAGTACTTAGAAAGTAAAAAGTTAACATTAGGACTAGAAATAGCTATTTTTATTTCGTTCGCTATCTTAATAAACTCTCTTGGCTCCCTGTTTTTTGTTCGCCTCGACCTTACCGAAGAAAACAGGTACAGTATTTCTCCTGCCACCAAAACTCTATTAGCCGAACTCGATGATGATATTTATATTGAAGCCTATTTAGATGGAGAATTGCCAGCAGCCTTTAAACGTATGCGATCTTCATTGGAAGAAACATTAACCGAATTTTCTATATATTCAAATGGAAAAATTCAATTTCAGTTTATAAATCCAGATCAGGCTTCAAGCCTTAAATCGAGGAACCAATTTATGATGTCGCTGGCTCGTAAAGGAATCCAGCCTACCGATGTATTTTTAATAGAGGAAGGGAAAAAAATTCAAAAACGAATTATTCCCGGAGTCGTAATTTCCTATGGAAGTGCAGAAAAAGGAGTGCAGTTATTTAAGGGCAACAAAGCTTCTTCTCCTGAACAACGGCTTAACCAATCTATTGAGGGCATTGAATACGAACTGGCTAATGCCATTCAAGAAATAATGGCCTTAAACTTACCAACTATTGGTATCATCAGAGGTCATAACGAAATAGATTCGGCTGACTTCATAAGCCTAGAACGAACACTGGACAAAAGTTATATTGTAAAAAATATTGACCTTACCAAAGTCACTAAAATTCCAGCAGTAGATGTAATTCTATTGGCAAAACCAACTGCCAGATTTTCAGCTACTGATAAGTATAAGCTAGACCAGTATTTATTGAGTGGTGGTGCTGGATTATTCTTACTAGATAAGGTTGCTGTAAATATGGACAGTGCTAATGTTGGCACGTATAGTTTTCCTTACGACCTTGACCTAGACGATTTATTGTTTACGTATGGCGTTCGAATTAATAATGATTTAATTCAAGATTTTGTTTCTGGCACCTACCCTATTGTGGTTGGCTACGAAGGAGATCAACCAAAAATTCAATTACTTCAGTGGCCGTATTATCCTGTAATTAATGAGTATTCTAAACACCCAACCGTTCGAAATTTAGATGCCACCTTAACCCAATTTGCAAGCAGTATAGATACAGTAAAAGCAAGTGGAGTAACAAAAACCTTATTATTTTCTTCCTCTCCTTACTCCAGAAAATTAATGAGCCCAACGTATGTTGATATTAACTTAATGCAACAAGAGTTAGACCCTGTTAAGTTTACTGTAAAAAATGTACCTATGGCCTATTTGCTCGAAGGTGAGTTTACATCCTTCTTTAAAAATAAATTCTTGCCAGATGGGCAGTCTAAAGAACATTTTAAAAAGTCAGGCAATGCCAAGCTTATTGTTGTAAGTGATGGAGATTTGGCTCGAAATGACTTTGACCCAACATCAGGGCAACCGTTGCCGCTCGGCTACGATCCGTTTACCAATCAAACATTTGCCAATCAAGACCTGATTACGAACCTTCTCAATTATTTATCCAGAGGTAATGGATTAATAACCGCCAGATCTAAACAAGTAATTATTAGACCATTGGATAGAGTTAAACTAAAAGAAGGAAAGTTTAAATGGCAGATTATTAATTTGGCCATACCCATTTTTATCATCATTCTGTTCGGAATTACTAACTACTGGATCCGTAAAAGAAAATACACTAGATTTTAAGAAGATAAAAGATGCAAAAACAAAAAAACATACGTCTTCTTATTTTATTAGGGGTTTTACTAACAGCCATTGCGATAATTCCCATGCTTAAAAACCAAAATGGATTACCAGTAGATAAAAAAAGTTTTACACTCGATCAGCAAACTGTTATTACGGACGTTAACCTAACTTCTGCGCAAACCAATAACAAGCTAAGCTATATTAATGGTGCTTGGCAGGTAAATAATAAATATGAGTTAGATCCTAACATGAGAGATGTCTTTTTTTCCGTTTTAAGCCAGTTAGAAATCAGGAAATCCATAGCGCAGTCTCAAAGCGATTCAATTCTTAACTTG
>Ga0256834_1000858_pt1 | contig 21465 bp, 20 predicted proteins | sample 4281140metaG_FD_190536 | JGI IMG/M metagenome (GOLD analysis project Ga0256834, IMG submission 190536) | Hydrothermal vent microbial communities from East Pacific Rise, Pacific Ocean - 4281-140 | ecosystem: Environmental > Aquatic > Marine > Hydrothermal vents | place: Pacific Ocean: East...
GCCGGTTTGTAGGGGGGAGGAGACCATCTCATCAGGCTGGCAGTTCGTCTCATGTCGTGCGGGCTTGGGAGCCGGTATTCCGTGGTATTTGGAAAATCGGTCAAGGGAAATGGTATCCTGAGTCTGTATCCATGGATAGTGGAGGCGATATGTGCAAGCAACCCGAGCGTCTTTGTTTTTCCCTGCCAGAATGGGCAAGCGGCTACATTGCCTCTTGTGGCGCCCTGAAATCTCCGGGGGAGCGTATGGCGATGGTGATTGGGGCGGCCAGGCAAAATGTTCGCAGAGAAACCGGCGGTCCCTTTGCGGCTGCCGTGTTTGAGTTGGATAGCGGAAAGCTGGTTGCTTTGGGAGTCAATCGGGTGACTGCCGAGGGATTGTCCATGCTGCATGGTGAAATGGTAGCTTTGGCTCTGGCGCAACACAGGCTGCATGAATATGATCTGGGAGGGAAGGGATTGCCGGCCCATGAGCTTGTCACCAGTGCCGAGCCTTGCGCCATGTGTCTTGGCGCCGTGTGCTGGTCGGGGGTGACCCGGGTGGTAAGTGGTGCCACTGATGCGGATGCGCGCAAGCTGGGTTTCGATGAAGGACCAAAACCCCGGGACTGGATTCAGGAATTGGGCCGGCGGGGCATAGATGTGGTGCCGGAAGTATTGCGCAGTGAAGCAGTTGCAGTGCTGGATGAGTACCGTCAGCAGGGTGGGATGATCTACAATCCAAGATCCCGAAGTTTCCCGGAACCGGAGAACTGATTTTTTGCATTGAGCCAGCACCACTGGAACATGCTATCGTTATGTGTCCGCCATGATTTCCCTGGCCGAATCTTCATCTAGCCCGCGTTTCTCACTGGGCCGAAAGCCTGCTATGGAAAAAGATTTATGATCCAGTTTGTTACCAATGACCAGACAATTGCCAACATCTTCACCCTATCCTGTTCGGGGTTCCGCCGGATTGACCGGAATTCCCGAACCCCGGTGAGAAATGCGGGCTAGTATCCCGGGCTGTACTGATCCATGACACTGAATGAACTGAAATACATTGTTGCTGTTGCCAGAGCCCGCCATTTTGGCCGGGCGGCAGAGGCATGTTTCATCAGCCAGCCAACCCTGAGTGTGGCTGTGCGCAAGCTGGAAACCGAGCTGGGCGTGGAGCTGTTTGAAAGACGCCAGGGGGAAGTGACCGTAACCCCCGTGGGCGAGCAGGTTGTCGCCCAGGCTCAGCGGGTGCTGGAAGGGGCAGGGGCAATCAGGGAGATTGTCGAGCATGGCCGGGATCAGCTGGTTGCACCCTTGCGTATTGGTGCGATATATACCATCGGGCCGTATCTGTTTCCTCATCTGATTAACGAACTCGCAGAACGCGCTCCGAAAATGCCGCTGATTATCGAGGAGGACTACACCCATATACTGGCGGAAAAGCTCAAGCAAGGTGAGGTAGACGCCATCCTTATTTCCCTTCCGTTCGAGGAACATGGCATCCTGACCCTGCCCCTGTATGAGGAATCTTTCGTGGCGCTGATTCCCAGCTCCCATGCCCTGAATGAGAAAAAGTATTTGAGCATGGAAGACATCAGCAACGAAAAAGTGCTGCTGTTAGGCTCCGGACACTGCTTTCGGGATCAGGTGCTGGAAGTGTGTCCGGACTGTATTCGCAAACGCAACCTGGCAGAGAGGACTACCATGGCAGATCTCGAAGGCAGTTCTCTGGAAACCATTCGCTATATGGTTGCCAGCGGCATGGGTGTGACTATTCTGCCCTGTTCGGCTGCTGGCGCTGACCGCTTTTCCCAGCGCCTGGTAAGCATCAAACGCTTTGCCGACACCAGCCCCAGTCGCCAGGTAGCGCTGGCCTGGCGCAAAAGCTTCCCCAGGCCCCAGGCTATCGATGTACTTTGCGCGGCTGTGCATGCAAGTAAACTCAGTTGTATCAAACAATTGAAGTGAATAGCTAATCATAATTGTTATCCCAGTCCATAGGCAGCGCCTATCGGATAGATTGTGATAAACAATTTCAAATATGCCCCCAGTTTCGTCTATATTTAGCAGTGAGGATGGCAAGTCCATTCCGGAATGTGGAGACGCCCACAGGGGAGCTTCTGATCAAGTCGCCATCCCGGTGCAGGCCGGGATCCAACATCCTGATATTGCTGGATCCCGGCCTATGCTGGAATGACACAAATGAGCTTGTTCAGGGTTTCCCAAGGGTGTTTGTATATTGCCAATAGTGATTTTATGAGGAGAACTGACATGTCACTGAAAGGTTCAAAAACCGAACAACACCTGAAAGACGCCTTTTCCGGCGAGTCCCAGGCCAACCGCCGTTACCTGTACTTCGCCGCCAAGGCAGATGTTGAAGGTTACAACGACGTGGCTGCCGTATTCCGTTCTACTGCCGAAGGCGAAACCGGCCACGCCCACGGTCACCTGGAGTATCTGGAGGAAGTGGGTGATCCCGCGACCGGCCTGCCCATCGGCGGTACATCTGACAATCTCAAGGCGGCAGTTGCCGGTGAAACGCATGAGTACACCGACATGTATCCTGGTATGGCCAAGGATGCCCGCGATGAAGGCTTTGACGAGATTGCCGACTGGTTCGAGACGTTGGCCAAGGCAGAGCGTTCCCACGCCAACCGTTTCCAGAAGGCGCTGGACACCCTGGACAGCTGAGTGAAATAGATTCCGGGCCGGCTTTCTGGCCCGGTATTTGAGAGGAGGCAGAAACATGAGCAACCAACGCGAAGGTAGTTTGGAAGCGCCGACACGCCATGCCGTGGACTGGAAGAATCCCGACTATTACAATGAAGAAAAGCTGCTGACAGAAATGGAACGGGTGTTCGATATCTGTCACGGGTGCCGGCGTTGTGTCAGTCTCTGCCATGCGTTTCCCACCTTGTTTGACCTGGTGGATGAGTCCGATACCATGGAAATGGATGGTGTGGACAAGAAAGACTACTGGAAAATCGTGGATCACTGCTACCTGTGTGATCTGTGCTTTCTTACCAAATGCCCCTATGTGCCGCCTCACGAATGGAATCTGGACTTCCCGCACCTGATGCTCCAGGCCAAGGCGGTGCATTTCAAGAAACATGGCGCGCCCCTCCGGGACAGGATCCTGTCCGCTACGGATACCGTGCCCAAACTGGCGGGCATCCCCATCGTTGCCGGTGTGGTCAATGCCATGAATGGCACCCCGGTTTTCCGCAAATTGCTGGAAAAAACCCTGGGGGTGGATCACGATGCGGTGATTCCCCAATACACCAGCAAGCCACTGCGCAAGCGCATCAGCCCCAAACCGGATGCCCAGGGAGAAGCCGCGGGCCATACCACGGGAAAGGTTGCGCTGTTCGCTACCTGTTACGGCAACAACAACCAGCCGGATATGGGGGAGAACCTGCTTGCCGTGTTTGAACACAATGGTATTCCTGTCACCATTGCCGAGAAAGAGCGCTGCTGCGGCATGCCCAAACTGGAACTGGGCGACCTGGAAGCTGTTGCCGAAGCCAAGGAGGTGAATATTCCGGCACTGGTGAAAATGATCGACGATGGCTGGGATATCGTTGCTCCCATTCCTTCCTGTGTGCTGATGTTCAAACAGGAGCTGCCCCTGATGTTTCCGGAAGATGAACAGGTACTGAAGGTGCGGGATCATATCTATGATCCTTTCGAGTACCTCATGCTGCGTCACCGTGAAGGCAAGCTGAATACGGATTTCAAAAATCCCCTGGGCAAGGTTTCCTATCATGTTGCCTGCCACCAGCGGGTGCAGCGCATGGGCATGAAAACCCGCGAGTTGCTGCAACTGATTCCGGATACGGAAATCCACGCCATCGAACGCTGTTCCGGCCATGACGGCACCTATGCGGTGAAAAAGGAATTCCATGCCATTTCCATGAAGCTGGTGCGTCCGGTGGCGAACAAGGTCAAGCAATTCGAGCCGGATCACCTCACCAGCGACTGCATCATGGCCGGGCATCATATCGCCCATGCGCTGGATGATAACTACAAAGCCGAGCACCCGCTTGCCCTGCTGCGCAAGGCCTACGGGATCTGACTGGAGAATAGTGAAATGAGCAAACTGAGCAGAAACGACTTGATGAGCCTGGAAGAGTATTCCTTTGTGCGAGGTGATTTTCGTCATCAGGTGATGGCGCACAAGAAGAATCGCCTGGTGCGTCTTGACGAACATGCAGCCCTGTATTTTGAAGACCAGCTTACCATGCAGTATCAGATTCAGGAGATGCTGCGCATCGAGAAAGTGTTCGAGGCAGACGGCATCCAGGAAGAGCTGGATGTTTACAATCCTCTGATTCCCGATGGCAGTAACTGGAAGGCCACTTTCATGCTGGAGTACCCGGATATTGAACAGCGCAAGGAAATGCTGGCAAAGCTGATTGGCATCGAGGAAAAGACCTGGGTACAGGTTGGCGATCTTGGCAAGGTGTTTGCAATTGCCGATGAAGATCTGGAGCGCTCCGACGAGCACAAGACCTCCAGCGTACATTTCCTGCGTTTCGAGCTGACTGATGAAATGACCGTGGCGGCAAAGCAGGGTGCTCCCATCAGCATGGGTGTGGATCACGCTGAATTTACTGTTGAAGTCTCTCCCATCCCCGCAGAAGCCGCCGCCTCACTGGTGAAAGACCTGCAATAGTTTGTCGCCCAAAGGCGCTGCGTGTTCGCGCAGCACCGCTGCATCTGCTGTAAAATCACGCTGATGCAGATTCACAAGCTTCCTGATTGCACAGATGTATCCCGTCTCTATCAAAGTCTGCGCCATCTTCCCTGGGCGTTCTGGCTTGATAGCGGCAATGGTGAGCACCTGGGCTATGGAGGCCGCTACCATCTTCTGGTTGCCGATCCGCGCATCCGTATTCTCAGTCAGGATGGAGTTACCTGGCTGCATTATCGTGATGGCAGGGTAGAAAAAAGCCGGGAAGCGGTGCTGGATGTCATTCGGGAAGCCATGGGCCCTGAGCAGGCTTCCAGCGGCAAGCTGCCTTTCTCCGGTGGAGCCGTTGGCTACTTTTCCTATGATTTTGGCCTTCGCCTGGAAGGTCTGCCAGTGGCATCCGGTGGTTTTCCTGAAGTGGCTGTGGGGATATTTGACTGGGCAATTATTGTTGACGAGCAGCAGCACAACTGCTGGCTGACAGGGAAACCGGGAACCATACCCGATGAGCTTTCTGCCCTGATATGCAGGAAGGGGGGGCGATCCGCTGTTCCCCCAGGCAGAACGATGGCGGGCAGGCCTGTATATGAAACCAGTCGACAGCAATATGCCCGTGCATTCGAGCGCATCCAGCACTATCTGCATGAAGGGGATTGCTATCAGGTTAACTATGCCCAGCGCTTCAGCGTGCCTTTCACGGGTGACAGCTGGCCTCTGTATCTCGCCATGCGTGCGGCCAATCCATCCCCCTACGGCGCCTATCTGCATTTTCCCTTCGCGCAAATTCTCAGTTCGTCACCAGAACAGTTTTTGGCTGTGAGAAAGGGGATGGTGACAACCCGTCCCATCAAGGGCACGCGTCCCCGCAGCGAGGATCCCCTGCAGGATCAGCGTCTGGCGGAAGAGCTGGAAAACAGTGAAAAGGATCGGGCTGAAAACCTCATGATTGTGGATCTGCTGCGCAATGATCTGGGAAGGGTCTGCGTCCCCGGCAGCATTGCTGTGCCGGAGCTGTTCAAAGTGGAATCCTACCCCACAGTGCATCACCTCGTAAGCACGGTTACCGGCATGCTGGCAGAAGGTGAAGATGCTTTGAGTTTGCTTGCGGCCTGCTTTCCCGGCGGTTCGATCACCGGCGCGCCAAAATACCGGGCCATGGAAATTATCCAGGAACTGGAGGCTCACCCACGGCAGATATACTGTGGCAGTGTTGTGCGGATCGGCTTCGATGGAAACATGGACAGCAATATCGCCATCCGCACCCTGCAGATCCACAATGGCAGCGCAAGTTACCATGCTGGCGGGGGAATCGTGGCAGACTCGAAGCTGGATGAGGAATATCAGGAAAGCCTGGACAAGGCAGCCGCTTTTTTTCGGCTTTTCAACAGCCCGCGTACCTGAAATACTGATACAGTATTTTTCATCCCAGTTCATGGCTGCCAACCATTTATGAATAGAAACGAGCGCAACTGGAAAGAACTGCTACCTGTGTACGGCCCTTTGGCGTTACTGGTGGTGTTGGGGTTTGTATGGGCATTTCAGCATATCAAGCCAGCCCCGCCGGACCATATCGTCATTGCCAGTGGTGAGAAAGATGGCGCCTACCATGCGTTTGCCCTGCGCTATCAGGAATTGTTGAAACCACAGGGGATCGATCTCGAGATCATCAGCACCCGTGGTTCGGTGGAGAATCTTGAGCTGCTGCGCCAGGACAAGGTGGATATCGCTTTTGTTCAGGGCGGAGTGGCGCAGGCAGGTAGCGAATCCCCGATGCTGCTTGAGGGCTTGGGGAGCCTCTACTACGAACCGCTGTGGCTGTTCCACCAAGTGTCTGTGGAACTGCATCGCGTGCCTGATCTGCAGGGATTGCGCATCGCGATTGGCCCGGAAGGCTCCGGTACCCAGGCGCTGGTAAAGCTGCTGCTGAAAGAAAATGCGCTCAAGGATGGATCTGTCGAGCTGCTGATGCCCGATTCTGCCGGGGCGGCCGCTCTTCTGCAGGAAGGAAAAATCGACGCAGCCTTTTTTGTTGCATCACCACAAAGCAAGCTGGTTTCCAGATTGCTGCATGACCCGTCCATCCGCCTGGCCAGTTTTGACCGGGCCGGCGCTTATGCCCGGCGTCACGGCTTTCTCAGTGTTTTGACTCTGCCGGAGGGAGCGGAAAACCTGGCGGAGAACATTCCTCCACGGGACATACGGTTGCTGGCGACCACCAGTGAGCTGGTGACCCATGCAGATCTTCATCCCGGCCTGGTCAGCCTCATGATGCAGGTGATAGACAAAGTGCATCGCCCGGCGGGATGGTTCAGTTCCGAGGGAGAGTTCCCCAATACCAGATACATGAGCTTTCCACTGAACGATGAGGCGGATCGCTATTACCGGCACGGCCCCCCATTCCTGCAACGTTACCTGCCGTTCTGGGCCGCTTCATTGCTTGATCGCATGAAGATCATGATCTTGCCCCTGCTCGGTTTGCTGTTTCCCCTGTTCAAAGTGGTGCCGCCTCTGTATCAATGGCGTATGCGCGCCCGTATCTATCGCTGGTATGAACAACTGGAAGAAGTGGACAAGGAGTTATCCCGGCAGGGAAAGAAGAGCAGAAAGTCGTTGCTGAAAGAACTTGATGACCTGGAAAAGGAAGTCAGGGACGTCAAGGTGCCATTGTCATTTTCCCATCAGCTTTATCATCTGCGGCTGCATATAGATTTTGTGCGTGGCAGGCTGCGCCAGGATGCTGTGGACTGACTCCTTTGCTCCGGCAGGCCGGGTTTTGACAGGGTGTTGAAAAAGGTCGTTTTTCAACACCCTGTCAGTATCTTGCCAGCAAGCGATCCAGCTGGTTGGCAAAGGCTTGCCGATCCGCCTGGCCAAGCGGTGCCGGCCCCCCGGTGTTGATGCCGCTGCTGCGCAAACTGTCCATGAAATCGCGCATGTTGAGGCGCTGGCGAATGTTTTCTTTCGTGTACAGGTCGCCACGGGGATTCAGCGCCAGGCAGCCCTTGCTGATCACCTCATCCGCCAGGGGTATGTCTGCGGTAATCACCAGATCGCCGGGAACCGCCTGTTGCACGATATAGTTGTCTGCAACATCGAATCCTGCCCCTACCTGCGCCGAGCGGATGAAGCGGGAGCCCGGTGTCTGCATGGGCTGATTGGCAACCAGAATCAAAGGCAGCTCCACCCGGTTGGCAGCACGAAACAGAATTTCCTTGATGACTTTCGGGCAGGCATCCGCATCAACCCAGATTTGACCAATAGACATGTATGTAAAGATTGGATGAGAGAGTAGTCGCCGCAGTATAGCGTCAAATTCGTGCAGGCCGGGGTGGTTTCTGCTAGACTGCCTCGCTTTCGGGCGCTTGACCGGTTAGCGCCCATTGTGATCCTTGGGGATCACTGGAAAACTCTTGAGCAGTCCGTCCCTTTTTCCGAAGGGCGATTCCCGCTTTGAAAGAACCCTTATCCAGCCCGGACCGGCTCCCGCCAGAATACTCTGCTGCAGGGAGGGCAAGACTGGAGCAACTATCCAATGTCATTTGATACCCTCGGCCTTTCGGCTGAACTCCTGCGTGCGATCAGCGAGCAGGGCTATACCCAACCAACTCCCATACAATGCAAGGCCATTCCCTTGATTCTTCAGGGAAAAGATGTAATGGCCGGCGCCCAGACCGGCACTGGAAAAACAGCGGGTTTCACCCTGCCGCTGCTGCAGCGTCTCTGCGAAAATCCTCTGGCGAAAGGGCGTCGCCCGGTGCGGGCGCTGGTGCTTACACCCACCCGTGAACTGGCCGCACAGGTTGGCGCCAGTGTGGAAACCTATGGGCGCCATTTGCATTTGCGTTCGGCGGTGGTGTTTGGCGGCGTCAAGATCAATCCCCAGATCGACAAACTACGGCGTGGTGTCGATGTGCTGGTTGCCACACCGGGCAGACTGCTCGATCACGTCAGCCAGAAAACCGTGGATTTGTCTCAAGTGGAGATTCTGGTGCTGGATGAGGCTGACCGGATGCTGGATATGGGTTTTATCCATGATATCCGCAAGGTGTTGGCGCTGTTGCCGGAGAACGGTGCGCGCCAGAATCTCTTGTTTTCGGCCACATTTTCCAAAGACATCAAGCAGCTTGCCAATCGCCTGCTCAACAACCCGGAATTGATCGAGGTGGCGCAGCGTAACACCACCGCAGAGCGCATCGACCAGGTGGTTCATCCCGTGGACAAGCGCCGCAAGCGTGAGTTGCTCAGCCATATGATCGGTTCGCGCAACTGGCGGCAGGTGCTGGTTTTTACCCGCACCAAGCACGGGGCGAACCGCCTTGCCCAGCAGTTGGAAAAAGATGGCCTGAGCGCGGCGGCCATTCACGGCAACAAAAGCCAGGGTGCGCGCACCAAGGCCCTGGCGGGCTTCAAGAACGGTAGTGTACGAGTGTTGGTAGCGACGGATATTGCGGCCCGGGGGCTGGACATCAATCAATTGCCTCATGTGGTGAATTTTGAATTGCCCAACGTCCCGGAAGACTATGTGCATCGTATTGGCCGTACCGGCCGTGCCGGAAATGAAGGCGAAGCCGTGTCCCTGGTATGCGTGGATGAGCACAAGCTGCTGGCGGATATCGAGCGATTGCTGAAAAAGGATATCCCCAGTGTGGTGCTGGAAGGCTATGAGCCCGATCCCGGTATCAAGGCAGAACCCATACAGAAAGGCAGGGGCGCCAAAGGTGGAGGGCAGAAACAGGCCCAGGGTCGCCGGAGTGGCGCATCCGCAAAAAGGCAGACATCTCCTTCTGGAGAAAAGCGAGGGCCGCGGAAACCGGCCAGAAAGGCTGCTGGCCCAGGAGCAAAGGCGCAGCCTGGCCGCAGGCGTTCTGCCCGGAGTGGGGAAAGAGCCGCATTGCTGGGTGGCGGAAGAACCGATTGATCGATCAAGGTGCATAACCGGCTTGGCTGTTCGGGATGGCAGGAGTAAAATGCCTGCTCGGAAACGCACTTGTACAATATTTCAGTGAGAACAGAATCATGGATCCATTAGACAGAATCAAAGAGCAGATCGAGAGCAATCCCGTCATTATCTACATGAAAGGAACGCCCCAGTTTCCCCAGTGCGGTTTTTCCTCTCGCGCGGCGGCGGCCCTGCAGGACTGTGGAGATAAATTTGCCTATGTGAACATCCTTGCGGACCCTGAGATTTTTGAGAATCTGCCGAAGTTTGCAGACTGGCCGACTTTTCCGCAAGTGTATGTGGATGGTGAGCTGATCGGGGGATGTGACATCACCCTCGAACTTCACGCCAGTGGAGAATTGCAGAAAATGCTCAAGGAAGCCGCAAAGAAATGGCCTGATGAGGAAGAAGGTCAGCAAAACTGACATATCCCCCTCGAAGGCAGAATCAAAAGGCGGGTTTTCCCGCCTTTTTTATTGGTTGAATGTGTGAACTACCAGTCCATAAAACGAGAAGTACGCCTCAATGCAAAACTGGCGGGGCCTATCGTGTTTGCCCAGGTGGCCCAGGTTGCCATGGGGTTTACCGATACGGTTATGGCCGGACGGCTCAGCCCCCTGGATCTGGGAGCCATTGCCGTTGGCGTAAACCTGTGGATTTTGCCCTATTTATTCTGCACAGGGCTGCTGATGGCGGTTTCCAGCATGACCTCGCATTATTTCGGGGCGGCGCGTTTTGTGGCCATACGCGATCTCATGGAGCAAGTGGGCTGGGTGGTGCTGGTCTTGTCGGTGCTGGCGGTAGGCAGTGTCATGGCCATGGCGGAAGGACTGTCATTGCTGCGCCTGGATGAGGGCATTACAGAAGTGGCGGCCGCCTATATTAAAGCCGTATCTTTTGGCTTGCCGGCCGTTATTGGCTATCTGGCGCTGCGTTTCCTCAGTGAAGGTATTGGTTATACCAAGCCGATGATGATCATCCAGGTCATCGGCTTGTTGATCAATATTCTGGCAAACTGGGTGTTCATGTTCGGCAAGCTGGGCGTACCGGCCATGGGGGCAGAGGGGGCCGGATGGGCCACGGCGCTGGTGATGTGGATAACCCTGTTTCTGCTTCTGGGATATATAGCCAGGCACAAGCGCTACCGGTTCGTGTGGGTAGCCCGTCCTGTGAAAAGAGACTGGCAGAAGACCAGGGAGATGCTGCGTGTAGGCTCGCCTATTGCCGTGTCCCTGGTCGCGGAAGTGGGCATGTTTGCTGCGGTGGCGCTGCTTATGGGGACCCTGGGTGTCACCCAGGTTGCGGCGCATCAGGTAGCGCTGAATGTGGCGGCCATGGCATTCATGATTCCCCTGGGTATCAGTGCGGCCACCACGGTACGGGTAGGGCATGCCCTGGGCGAAGGGCGCGCCTGGCTGGTGCGGTTTCGCGGGCTGGTAGGCATCGGTTTTGCTGCTGCCTGCATGATGCTGACCGCGACTGTACTGTTCGTTTTTCCCCAGCAAATCGTCAGTGTCTACACCCAGGATATGCAGGTGCGTGAACTGGCGGTTCAGTTGTTGTTTATGGCCGCCATATTTCAGTTATCTGATGGTATACAGATCAGTGCCAACGGAGCGTTGCGGGGGATGAAGGATACTTTCTATCCCATGATGGTAACCCTGATCGTGTACTGGTTGCTGGGCTTGCCTCTGTCCTGGTATCTCGGGTTTGTAAGGGAGATAGGGCCCCAGGGGCTGTGGATGGGGCTGGTTGCCGGCCTTACCCTGTCGGCGTTCTGGCTGGTGTGGCGTTTTCTGCACCTGACCCGGCATCTGCCAGCAGCGTCAGCTCCTGCCAGCGATTGACTACGGCGCAGAACAGCTCTGCTGTTTTCTGCGTATCGTACAAGGCGGAATGGGCTTCATTGCCATCCCATTCGATACCTGCCGCCACCGCAGCTTTTGCCAGTACGGTCTGGCCATAGGCGAGGCCCGCCAGGGAAACGGTGTCAAAGGTACTGAAGGGATGGAAGGGGTTGCGCTTGATGCCGGTTCTTTCCACGGCGGCATTGATGAAGCCCAAATCAAAAAATGCGTTATGTCCAACCAGGATGGCCCGTTTGCAGGCATGTTTTTTCACTGCCTGGCGAACGGGGCTGAAAACTTCTTCCAAAGCCTCTTTTTCTGGTTTGGCGAAGCGAAAGGGGTGCTCGGGATCGATGCCGTTGAAGGCCAGGGCTGCAGGGTCCAGATTGGCGCCGGGAAAAGGCTCCACATGGCAGCTTACGGTTTTGCCCGGGTGAACAAAGCCGTCTTTATCCATATTGATGATGACGGCAGCGACTTCCAGCAAGGCATCGCTACAAGCGTTGAATCCCGCGGTTTCTACATCCACCACTACGGGAAGAAAACCGCGAAAGCGGCGATTGATGGTTTGTGAAGGCTGATCTGGAGTCATTGGTGAAGGATAAAGCATGCTTCCTGATTTGGCGAAAGAATCTCATTCCCGGGATTATTGCGCTACTGAAAATCGGTTTGCTGATACAATTTTCCGCGCGGTTGCTAAACTTGAACCCGCTGGAACAGGCATAAGGAAAGCAAATGAGATCACTGTCGAAGATAAAAGGACGTCAGTTCAACTGGTTGTGGACAGTCGTATTGGCGCTGTTGGTTTCCGGCTGCGCCACTGGCGGTGCAGAGGAAACAGACCCCTGGGAATCGTTTAACCGTCCCATGTACATTTTCAATGAAAAGCTCGATAAGTATGTGGCCAAACCGCTGGCCCGAGGCTATCAGGCTGTTACCCCGGCACCAGTTGACCGGGGAGTTACACGCTTTTTCGCCAATCTGGATGATGTGCAGATTGCCCTGAATAACTTGCTGCAGTTCAAGTTTCGTGCCGCCTTGTCTGATGTCGGACGGTTTGGCATCAACAGCACTCTCGGGATGCTTGGGTTCCTGGATGTCGCCACCGGCATGGGGCTGGAAAAACATGAAGAAGATCTTGGGCAGACTCTGGGCAGGTGGGGATTCCCGAGTGGCCCCTACCTGGTATTGCCGGTATTGGGCCCAAGCAGTGCGCGCGATGCCGTAGGGTTTGCCGGGGACTGGATGGTGAATCCCATCTTCGTTGAAATCGATAACGCTGCCGTTAGCTGGTCTTTGTATGGCGTTCGCTATGTTGACCGGAGGGCGGATTTGCTCAAGGCAAGTCGTATTTTGCAATCTGCCGCCCTGGATCCTTACAGCTTTGTACGGGATTCCTATTTGCAGCGGCGCCACCACCTGGTGTTCGATGGCAATCCTCCGGAGGCAGAAGAAATCGATTTTTTCGCTGAATAGATCTCTGGACAGAATGTTCCTCACCAGACGTTTATCACACCCAAAGTAGCGTTTTCCTCGGGAATTCTGTAGAAATTTCTTGCCGATACCGGTTCGGTGTCGGTATACATTAGCCCCAGCGAATATTATACTTTGCTAATTATTATGCTGATTTTTCTAACGGGTTGGAATCATGCTGGATCCCATGGATTACAACGACCAGGATATGGGGCGGGTGGAGGTCAAGAACACCACTTGCTATATGTGTGCCTGCCGTTGTGGCATTCGGGTTACCTTGCGGGATGGGGAAGTTCGCTATATCGAAGGTAATCCCGACCATCCTTTGAACAAAGGGGTAATTTGCGCCAAAGGTGCTTCCGGCATCATGAAGCAATATTCCCCGGCGCGGCTCACCAAACCCTTGCTGCGCAAGGCGGATGCCGGGCGAGGGGAATCGAAGTTCGAGGAAATATCCTGGGATCGGGCTTTCGAGATCATGGAAGAGCGCCTGGGAAAAATTCGCAAGACCGATCCCAAGCAATTCGCCCTGTTTACCGGGCGGGATCAGATGCAGGCGCTTACCGGCTTGTTCGCCAAGCAGTTTGGCACTCCCAACTATGCCGCGCATGGCGGTTTTTGCTCGGTTAATATGGCCGCAGGGCTGATTTACACCATTGGCGGTTCTTTCTGGGAATTCGGTGGACCGGATCTGGAGCGGGCCAAGCTGTTCGTAATGATCGGCACGGCGGAAGATCATCATTCCAATCCCATGAAGGTGGAATTGTCCAAATTCAAGCGCCGGGGCGGGCGCTTTATTTCCATCAACCCCATACGCACCGGATATTCCGCCATCGCTGATGAGTGGGTGCCGATCAAGCCCGGTACCGATGGCGCGCTGATTCTGGCCATTATCCGGGAACTGATCCAGCAGGGACTGTTTGACCGGGAATTTCTGGTGCGCTATTCCAATGCTGCGGAGCTGGTTATCAATGACCCGGAGCGTGAGGACCACGGTCTGTTCAAGCGGGTGGAAAAGCCTGTGGAGGAAGGTTGTTTCGATCCGCAGAACAAGCTGTGGTGGGATCGTGATTTGAATGCTGCTGTTGGCACCCACACTCCCGGCTGTGATCCCCGCCTCTTGGGTGAGTTTGAGTTGGAAGACGGTACGCCGGTAAAGCCATCTTTCCAGTTGTTGAAAGAACGGGTAGAGAATTACACCCCGGAATGGGCCGAAGACATTACAGGCATTCCGGCGGAAACCATCCGCCGCCTGGCCCATGAAATGGGTATCACCGCCCGGGACCAGACCATCGAGCTCCCCATCCAGTGGACCGATTGCTGGGACAACGACCACAATACGGTGAAGGGTAACCCCGTAGCGTTCCATGCCATGCGGGGGCTGGCTGCCCATTCCAATGGTTTTCACAGCATCCGTGCCCTGGGTATCCTCATGACGCTGCTGGGAACCATTGATCGCCCCGGCGGTTTCCGCCACAAGGCGCCCTTTCCCCGCCCCATCCCTCCTTGCCCCAAGCCGCCGAAAGGGCCGGAAGATGTACAACCCGAAACCCCTCTCAACGGCATGCCCCTGGGCTGGCCGGCAGACCCCAATGATCTGTTTGTGGATGAGGATGGGGAGGCGGTGCGCCTGGACAAGGCGTTTTCCTGGGAATATCCGCTGTCGGTGCATGGACTCATGCACAATGCCATCACCAATGCCTGGCGCGGTGATCCGTACAAGATCGACACCCTGTTGATCTTCATGGCCAATATGGCCTGGAATTCCTCCATGAACACCAGCAAGGTGCGGGACATGCTGACCGACAGGGATGAGAACGGCGAGTACAAGATTCCCTTCCTCATCGTGGCGGATGCCTTCCAGTCGGAAACCGTGGCCTTTGCCGACCTGGTGCTGCCGGATACCACCTACCTGGAACGCCATGATGCCATGTCCATGCTGGATCGGCCGATTTCCGAATATGACGGACCGGTGGATTCCGTGCGCATTCCCGTGGTGCCCCCCCGGGGAGAGTGCAAGCCTTTTCAAGAGGTGCTCATCGAAATGGGCGGCCGATTGAAGCTCCCGGCCTTTGTGGATGAAGAAGGCAAGCGCAAATTCCGTGATTATCCGGATTTCGTGGTCAACTTCGAAACTTCACCAGGCTCTGGTATCGGCTTTCTCGCCGGTTGGCGGGGCAAGGGCGGTGAGAAATTTCTCAAGGGTGAACCCAACCCGCGCCAGTGGGAAATGTATGCCCAGAACAACTGCGTTTTCCACTACAAACTGCCGCGTTCCTATCAGTATATGCGCAACTGGAATAAGGGCTATCTGGAGTGGGCGCGTGCCCATGCCATGACCCGTTATGCCGAGCCCATCACCGTGCATCTGTATTCCGAGGTGCTGCAGAAATTCCGTCTGGCGGCCCAGGGCAAGCGCCCCGGCAAGCAGCCGCCAGAGCGTTTGCGCAAGCGGGTGGAGATGTATTTTGATCCCCTGCCTTTCTACCATGAAACCCTGGAGTCGCGGCTCATCGATACCCATGCCTATCCCCTGAACGCGCTTACCCAGCGGCCCATGGCCATGTATCATTCCTGGGACAGCCAGAATGCCTGGCTGCGGCAGATTCACACCCACAATTATTTGTTCGTGAATCCACGTCTGGGCAAGGCCAACGGGTTTCATGACGGCGACTGGATTTGGGTGGAATCACCCCATGGCAAGGTGCGCTGCATGGCGCGCTTCTCCAATGCCGTGGAGCCTGGCACGGTATGGACCTGGAACGCCATCGGCAAGGCGGCAGGCGCCTGGGGCTTGACCCCCAAGGCGAATGAATCGCAAAAGGGTTTTCTGCTGAACCATCTTATTTCCGAAGAGCTGCCTGCCTGTGAAGCAGGAGAGCATATGTCCAACTCCGATCCCGTCACCGGCCAGGCAGCCTGGTTCGACGTGCGGGTAAAGGTGTACAAGGCGGGAGCGAATGAGCCGGAGATGACCTCTCCCCAGTTTGCACCCCAGCGTGGGCTGCCGGGACAGCAGCTCCGCAAGGGACGTTGGCAGGCCTTTTTTGCCGGTGTGTTCCGCAAGAAAGCAGGTATTTCCAAATGACGCAGCTGGCTCTGGTAATTGATTTGAACGTGTGCGTGGGCTGCCATGCCTGTGTTACTTCCTGCAAAGAGTGGAATACCTCCGGGTGGGCCGGCCCCCTCACGGATCACCGCCCCTATGACAAAGATCCCACGGGAACCTTCTTCAACCGGGTGCAGACCTTCGAGGTGGGCGAGTTTCCGAAAACAGAAACCGTGCATTTCCCCAAGAGCTGCCTGCACTGTGAAGAGCCTCCCTGTGTGCCTGTGTGTCCTACCGGGGCTTCCTACAAGCGCAAGGACAATGGCGTGGTGCTGGTGGACTATGACAAGTGCATCGGCTGCAAATACTGCTCATGGGCCTGCCCCTACGGCATGCGCGAGCTGGATGAGTACCAGAAGGTAATGAAGAAATGCACTTTGTGCATCGACCGTATCGCCAACGACGCCTTGCCCGAGGTCGAGCGCAAACCGGCCTGTGTACTGGCCTGTCCCACCAGTGCGCGCCTGTTTGGCGATGTGCATGATCCGGATTCGGAAGTATCCATGGCCATCCGCGAGCAGGGCGGCTATCAGCTGATGCCGGAGTGGGGCACCAAACCCGCCAATCACTATCTGCCCCGGCGCAAGACCCGCATTCAGATTTTTGAGGATGAGCTGGAAAGAGCAGACAATCCCTTGCGCAAGGAAGCCCCGCTGCCAGCAGCGGAAGGCGAGACTCTGGACGACGTGTCCTTCTGATTCGGAGATATTCATGCATCCAGCATTTTCGGTAATTTTTCTTACCACACTGATCGGCGTGGGTCAGGGACTGTTCCTGGCCCTGGTGACCGGCCAGGTGTATTCCCTGGCAAACCTGCTGCAGCCCCAGGACAGCCTGTCTTTTTATGCCACTGGTTCGTCTTTGAGTCTGCTTTTGCTGGTGGTTGGGTTGCTGGCGTCGTTTTTTCATCTGGGGCACCCCGAACGCGCCTGGCGTTCTGCCGCCTGTTGGCGCACTTCCTGGCTCTCCAGGGAAGTGATCGTTCTTCCCCTGTTCATGCTCCTGGTTGCAGCCTATGCCACAGTACACTATCTCGGTCTGACCAAGCCCTTGTTTGCGCTGCAGGATGTAATTGAGGTGGATGCCAGTCTGCTTCTGGGGATACTGGGGGCTGTAGCGGCGTTCGCCCTGTATATCTGTACCGCAATGATATATGCGAGCATCAAGTTTATTGAGGAATGGCATAGCCCCCTTACCGTGATCAACTTTACCCTGTTTGGTCTGGCTTCCGGATTTATGCTGGCGGCAGCTTTTTCTGCATGGAAAGGCGTGGATCTGGTGGGATTCTATGGCGCCTGGGCGGTGGTGTTTACCCTTATGGCGGCGGTGAGTCGCGGTATGTCGTTACAGCGCAATACGCACCTGGTTCACAAAAGCACCCTGCAGACGGCGATTGGTATCCGTCATAAGGGGATAGTGCAGAAGGCTCAGGGGTTCATGGGTGGCTCGTTCAATACCAGGGAGTTCTTTCACGGCGCATCGGACAGCACCTTGCGCCTGGTGTACTGGTTTTTTCTGGGCATGGTTTTTGTATTTCCAGTGTTGTTGCTGGGTGCATCTTACTGGCTGGCGTCACCCTACCTGCCTGTGGCTGCCTTTGCCGTGCAATACCTTGGTTTAATGGCAGAGCGCTGGTATTTCTTCGCTGAAGCCCGGCATCCGCAAAACCTGTATTATCAGTCGATGGCATAGCGGCAGCTGGCTGGTTTATTCGTTTGCCAGACGGAATTTAGCCAGGATGGATTTGTCTCAGTTAACAGGATGTTGAAAAATGCCTTTTATGGCTTTTTTCAGCCCGAAGAGACAAAAATATGATTTTGTCTCTTCTCTATTTTCAATGGCTTATGGTCATTAAAAATAGCCGCACGTCTTTGTATGGCGTACAGGCTGTTGGAAAACGGTGTTTTTCAACAGCCTGTTTAAGTGATCTTCGGTATTCCTCACGGTTCCGGGTTCGAGATCTGCCTTTTCCACCATGAATGATGGAGTTTTTCAGATGACAGCAATAAAAGTACGAGCAATTCTTGTGGCCTTGTTGCTGCTGGTCTTTCCTGTAAGCCAGGCGTGGGCGGATGATTGCCAGGATGCGGTTGCGCTGTTTAAGAAAGCAGGTGCCAGTGCCGAGTTCTTTAACCATAGTTATGGATATGCGATCTTCCCGAATATAGGAAAGGGAGCTATCGGTGTGGGTGGCGCCTATGGCAAAGGTTGTGTGTATGCACAGGGCCGGCACATGGGCAATGCCACCATGACGCAAGTCAGTCTGGGTTTTCAGCTTGGTGGCGAAGCTTATACCCAGATCATTTTTTTCCAGGACCAGCGGGCTTTCAATGAATTCACCAGTGGTAATTTCGAGTTCAGCGCCAACGCCAGAGCCGTGGCCATTACGGCGGGCGCATCTGCAACCGCTTCCACCGCAGGCAGCTCTACCGGAATAAGTGGTGGAAAACATGACGCTACCACCAGAGGCTCTGGCTACAACAAGGGTATGGCGACCTTCACTATCGCCAAGGCCGGTTTGATGTATGAAGCTTCTTTGGCCGGGCAAAAATACGAATACAAACCTCTCTGACTCATGGGGAGTCGGGGAGGGCATTTGTAGTGAAGCGCCTGATTCTTTTTCGTCACGGCAAATCCGATTGGGATGTGCGCTTCCCTGATGACCACGCCCGGCCCTTGGCCGAGCGGGGCGTCAGGGCGGCGAAGCAGATGGGGAAATTGCTTGCTGCTTCCTCCCAGGTGCCGGAGCTGATCATTTCTTCCACGGCGGTGCGCGCCAAATTGACAGCAGAGCTGGCCATGGAAGCAGGGCAGTGGACTGCAGAGCTGCATTTCTCCGATGTTTTATACGCCGCTTCTCCCGCCAGAATACTGGCGTTTTTGCATCAGCTGCCGGATGCGGACGATGAAGTCATGCTGGTCGGACACGAGCCCACCTGGTCGGGCCTGGTATATGGATTTTCCGGTGCCAGGGTGCGCGTTCCTACTGCGTCGATGATTGCCATGCAATTCCCCGGAGCGCACTGGCAGGATCTGCATTTTGATTCCGGAGAGCTGATCTGGCTGCTTCAGCCCAAGCTTTTCAAAACCATTTTTGTGTAAGACCTACCCGGTTTCACCGGGCAACTCCGGTACAATGTGTTTTTCCCTTCTTCCATGAATCTGTCCGTGAAAAAACCAGAACTCCTGTCCCCGGCTGGTACCTTGAGGAATATGCGTTATGCCTTTGCCTATGGTGCAGATGCTGTATATGCCGGCATGCCTCGTTACAGCCTGAGGGTACGCAACAATGATTTCCTGCACGATAACCTGCGTATCGGCATCCGCGAAGCGCACGAGCAAGGCAAGCAATTCTTTGTGGCGACCAATATCATGCCCCATGGCGCCAAGCTCGGCACTTTCATGGAAGACATTCGCCCCATCGTGGAAATGGGGCCGGATGCTTTTATCATGGCGGATCCTGGTCTGATCATGAAAGTACGCGAGGCCTGGCCGGAGCTGCCCATCCATCTTTCGGTGCAGGCCAATACCATGAACAGCTGGTCGGTGAATTTCTGGCAGTCACTGGGGCTGACGCGGGTGATCCTGTCGCGGGAATTGTCGCTGGATGAAATTCAGGCCATTCGCCAGGATTGCCCGGATATGGAAATCGAGGTCTTTGTTCACGGTGCCCTGTGTATTGCCTATTCCGGGCGTTGCCTGTTGTCCGGATATTTCAATCACCGGGATGCCAACCAGGGAACCTGTACCAATGCCTGCCGCTGGGAGTACAAAATGAATGAACCTCCCGGCATCGACCTGAAAGAGGTCGGCCGCCATCCCAAGGCAGATCAAATATATTATATCGAAGAGCCAAATCGCCCTGGCGAGTTCATGCCTATCGAAGAAGATGAACACGGCACCTATATCATGAATTCCCGTGATTTGCGGGCGGTGGAGCATGTGCAGCGGCTGGTGGAGATCGGCGTAGACTGCCTGAAAATCGAGGGGCGCACCAAGTCCCATTACTACACCGCACGAGTAACGCAAATCTACCGCCAGGCCATTGATGATGCCTTGGCGGGCCGCCCCTTCGATGCAACCCTCATGGGGACGCTCGAAAGCCTGGCCAACCGGGGTTACACCGATGGTTTCTTCCAGCGCCATGAAAGCCATGAACTGCAGAACTACCGCCAGGGCGCTTCCCTCTCCAGCAGATCCCTGTTCGTGGCCGAGGTGCTGGAAGCAGCGCAGGAAGGCTGGGCCCTGGTGGAAGTGAAGAACCGTTTTGCCGTGGGTGACGACCTGGCCCTGATCACCCCCCAGGGCAGTCATGATTTTCGCCTGGAGCAGATGTGCAGTACCGGAGGTGAGCCCCTGGAGGTGGCTCCGGGCAGTGGCTGGCAGGTGCGCATCCCCCTGCCATCGCCCGTAATTGACTACGCCCTTATTACCCGCAACCTGCAATGATCGAGACCACCCCTTTTGCTGCTGAACCGACCTGGAACCGCCTCAAGGAGATGATGCGGATGCTGGCGAGGAAAGAGGTAATGAGCCGCTTCCATCTGGTATCGGCAAGTCACAAGGCCGATGGCAGCCTGGTTAGCGCAGCTGACCGGGCCATGCAGCAGGCGGTGGAGCACTTCCTGCATGAACAGTGGCCGGAGTACGCCTTCCTCGGTGAGGAATCGGAATGCGAGATCCAGAACCAGGCGCTGGCCCAGCAGCAAGGCTGCTGGATTCTCGACCCCCTGGACGGCACCACCAACTTCATCCATGGCTTCGAGCTGTTCAGCTGTTCCCTGGCGCTGGCCATAGGGGGCGAGGTGGTGCTCGGCATCGTATACGACCCCGTGCGTGACGAAACCTTTGCCGCCCGTCGTGGCCTGGGCGCCGAACTCGATGGGCGGCCTTTGCGCATTTCCGGGACATCCGTTTCGCTGGATGCTTCCCTGGCGCTGGTGGACTACAAGCGCCTGCCGCAAGCCCTGGCGGTGGCCCTGGTGGAGGCGCCCCCCTTTGCTTCCCAGCGCAACCTTGGCACCGTAGCACTCGACTGGTGCTGGATGGCCGCCTCCCGCGCCGATCTCTACCTGCACGGTGGCCAGATGCTGTGGGACTATGCCGCCGGCCAGCTCATCTTCAGTGAAGCGGGCGGCGCCAGCTGCACCCTCGATGCTGAACAGGTTCCATCCAACTCCGTGGAATCCCGCTCCGCCGTAGCTGCAGGCACATCGACCCTTCTGGAACTGTGGACAGCGCATCTTGATGCGAACCGATGAAAAAAGCCCGGATGCCTGATGCAGCTCCTTTGTGAAGCAACCAAAGACAAGCCTGAAGGCTATGAATTATCTGGTAAAGCATCCGGGCCGGTCGCGGTAGCCGTCTTTTTCATTTGCACTATTCTTGCGCCAGCAGGATAGTGAATGCAAATAACAAGAATTGAC
>Ga0256834_1000859_pt1 | contig 21433 bp, 18 predicted proteins | sample 4281140metaG_FD_190536 | JGI IMG/M metagenome (GOLD analysis project Ga0256834, IMG submission 190536) | Hydrothermal vent microbial communities from East Pacific Rise, Pacific Ocean - 4281-140 | ecosystem: Environmental > Aquatic > Marine > Hydrothermal vents | place: Pacific Ocean: East...
CCACATCACCTTAAACTCTTTTTCTGCCAACACATCTATTTTTCTTTTTTTACCTGACACACATAGCAAATCCAGCTTTGTGCCAACACTTTTCTTCATTTCTTCTGGCAACTGCCAAGCATCATTCATTCGAATAACCACGTCATAATCATCCACATCAAACTGCTGACCTAAGACATTTCGGGAATTTCCAACCAGTGCAACCCGCTTTCCCTGAATCAATGATTCAATATCAACAATTCCTTTCATTTTAATCGCCTCCTAAATGATGCGTTTTGCACGCGAGGGTCGCTTTCAACTGTATTTTTGGTGCAATTTCATCAGGAATTACCACATCAATACGTAAGTTCTTACACAATAAAGCCATTTTTTGAGAATAGTCATCATCGCCTAATTTCATCATAATCACATTGGCATCCTGATCAATAAAACGCGCCAGTAATATCGTCGTCGACATATCTCCTATCACAAGACATTGTCGTAAAAAAGGCAATATCATTTCAAAACTCACTTGGCTAGGCAACAACAAAGCCCCCATTTTTTGCACATTTAAAATATCCTTGTCTCCTGTGACAGGATGATATTTTACGCCAACCTTTAATTTTTTTTGATTTAGATCCAGCAAAAGCGTTTCAATCGATTTTTGGTAATCGGGTATTTTAGAAAAAATGAGAGGATTTGGCAGTGTAATTAACACATCAAGCGCTTCTATTTGTTGTGCATTTACCGACTCCGCCTGCAAAATTTGTTTCGCAAAATCACCTACCGATTTTAAAGCATTTTGATTCGGGCATATTTGAATGGCGTTGGTTGCTTGTAAAAGAGGACTACGTTGTTGTGGATGCATCAACCAAAGTTCATCTATCCAACGACTAGCGCCTATTGTCAACGGAGAGTCATACCAAAGTCCATAGCTCAGTTTTTTAAACATGGCATCTACATAACGTTCTGTTTTTTTCTTGGATGCTTTTCGGCCTAAATAAGAAAAAACACCATCGTCTAAATAACACCCGATACAAGCAGTATTGTGTGTTTTTGCTTCTTTCAAAAAAAACTGCCCTAACACACTGCGGTCATTGCCTAAAAAAACACGATCAACCGAAAGATGTTCAATCATTCTTTGCATAATGGCAAATTGAGATTTTCTACATTTAAGCAGTTTCCATCCTTTAAACTCTCTACCCGCGAACATTTTCACACTTGTAAAAGGCGTTAATGTCTTATGAAGAATTGAATAAAAGTTTAAAGGCTTAGTACTATTTTGATCGATAAAAATAAGGTGACTTTCTCGATCTTTATGCGAATGAGCCAGTAATAAAGCCCAAAAAAAATGCAGTGTTGAAGACACTAAATAGACATCTACTTTTTTAGTCATGCAAACTACCTATAGAATCAAAATCACTTAACACCGTTACATCAAACGATAAAAACAGTTCTCTAAAGTCATTTTCAAATTCATTTTTTTCAGGCAGTACCGCAATGCTTTGTATATCAGGGCGCAACCATTTCGTTGTCAATAATGTCGTTCCAACGTCCCCTACTACAATGGCTTGAGGCTTTAAAATAGGCAATACGAACTCAAATGCCAAACCAGAGGGCATTACCCAAACTTGCTCATTGTGCTGTAATAAAAGAGGATCAAGCGCTTGGGTTCTAGGGTGATATTTAATCGCAACCTGTTTGCCCTGTTTTTTTAAAGTCTCTATAAAACACGTTATGCGCTCAGGATACCCTAACATTTTTTTGATATTATTCGGATGCGGAATCAACACCACAACGTCTACTTTTTTCAATCGTTCAATCGCCGTATCGTTTAAACCAAAACCGTTGCAAATGGTATTGCTTATAGCTTGCACATCGGATGATGCAAACCATTTTGTCGGCAACGCTTGCTTTATCTTTGTGTTTAACGCCTCAATACTCCTATCTGGTTGAAATAACCACGCTTGTTTAATCCACGAAGAACTTCCCACCAAACGAGGCTCTTGCCACCAACATCCATACACTACTTTTTTTAAAACTGCATTCACACTGTCTTTTAACCAATGACTTTTTCGCCCCGCATAAGAATACAAGCCATCATCCATGTACCAACCTTCAACCGAAGAGGAACTTAACTGACAAATGTGCATTAAATATTGAAACTCCACACGGCGATCACTGCCCGTTGCAATCACATTGGGTTGAAATTGTTCAAGCAATCTTGCCAACACCGTAAAATTCTTTTTACGTTCCGCAACTTTTCGCCAGCCCTTCGCCGTTCCAAGCGTTAAATCGACCTCCTCAAAAGGACTGGTTTCCCATTGTTGAAGCGCCTTAAAGTACACATTATTTTCTCGGTCTTTTTGATCAATTAAAATAATTTGAGATCTTTGCTCTTTCGAAAAAGCCGACGCGTGCGCCACCGCAACCAAAACATTTAAAGGAGTGGAGGGTAAATAAAGAACTTTTCTTTTAGCGTTGCCTTTAACGGAAGAAGTCATTAGAGAACCATTAACTTCATAACATTACCCTCATGATATTAACGTCATAATATTTTGAAATACAGTTTCCACACTCAACCCATTCAAAGATCGACGCTCTGTCTCTTTATTTGGAAACTGCTTTAAATAATCAGGCGCACAAGGCGATTCTAATCGAACCACGTTTGATCCATCCGCCCCCACTAATTTAGGATCGGTCACGCGATACAATACGACCATAGGCACATCCAATGCGGCCGCCACATGCGACAAGCCGGTATCGACAGAGACCACGCCTTTGGCGGCATTTAAAAGTTCGGCCACGGTATTTAAGCTTAACGGTTTTTCGGGCACCCATGATTTATCGGACGGCGCAGAACTCGCAATGCGGTTTGCTCGCAAACGTTCTTCTTCATTGCCCCAAGGCAACACCACCTTTAACCCTGTCGCATGAACCAACGCCAACAATTTTATCCAATACGATTCTGGCCAATATTTGCTTTCCCATGTGGTGCCGTGTAAAAAAACAAAATACCCCCCCCCCCTAACGCTTTGGTCAACACCGTCGGTTTTGACCAGTTTGAGGTGTCTAAACCATAATGAATTTTTTGATCTTTCGCCAATTCGTAACCTAACGCCTGAGCGGTTAACTGCCGTAATCTTAAAATGGCGTGTTGTGCTTTTGGAACAGAGTATTTATGCTGATAAAACAAGGTCGCCAAAGGTTCGCGCGCACTCTGCCAATCATAGCCAGCAATAGGGGGGGGGATTTTTTTCGCCACCCAAGCGCTTTTAAGCAAGCCTTGTGCATCCAGCACTAAATCGTAATGGGCTTGGTTTATCGTTTCAAAAAAGGTTTTAATCGCTTGACGCGTGGCCTTAGACCACAGCGTTTTTCGCCACGTCCGCAATTCAATCGGGTACACTTTATCCACCACAGGATGCCATGCTGGAATATCCGAAAAGCCTTTCTCCACCACCCAATCCACCGTCAAATTTGGCAAAGCCGCTTGAGCATCCGATAAGGCGGGAAAAGTATGAAACACATCGCCCATCGAGGACATTTTAATCAACAATATTCGCACGTATTTTCTCTATTGTTCGCTATGGGTCATACAATTACTGACAGTTCTTCATCAACCACGTTAAATAGGCGGTTACGCCCTCTTCAACGGTTTTAAACGATTTATCATACCCTGCTTCACGCAATAAAGTGTTGTCCGCTTGCGTATAACTTTGATACGCGCCTTTTAAGTGCTCGGGAAACGGGATGTACTCAATCTCGCCCTTGCCATGAAAATCAATCACCGCTTGCGCCACGTCTTTAAACGGTTGCGCCTTGGCGGGGCCTAAATTAAAAATACCTGATTGTTCAGGATGCTCCGCAAACCATAAATTAACCGACACCACATCGTCTACATAGACAAAATCACGCGTTTGCATCCCTTCGCCGTAGCCATCGTATGCACCAAACAGTTTGACGTTTTCACCCGCTAAAATTTGCTTATGCAATTTAAACGCCACACTCGACATATCGCCCTTATGCTGTTCACGCGGCCCATACACATTAAAGTAACGAAAGCCCACAATTTGGCTTTTTGCATGAGGTAAAATACGACGCACATATTGATCAAACTGAAACTTAGAAAAGCCATATACATTCAATGGTTTTTCATGTTGACGTTCTTCAATAAACGTAGGGCCATCACCATACACCGACGCAGACGACGCATATAAAAACGGAATATCATGCTCTAACGCATAATTTAACACGTCTTTAGAGTATTCATAATTATTGTCCATCATAAACTTACCATCCCACTCAGTGGTCGAAGAGCACGCGCCCTCATGGTAAATGATGTCTATTTGAGGCAATCCCTGATCGGCAAACATACGTTGCTGAAAATCTTCTTTGTCTAAATAATCCGCAATGTCACAATCGGCAATGTTCATAAACTTACGCCCATCGCTCAAATCATCCACCACAATAATATCCGAACGACCTTGTTCATTTAGGGCTTTCACAATATTACTGCCAATAAACCCCGCCCCGCCTGTTACTACGATCATGTTTTGTCTCCTTTTGATGTTTTATATCTCGTCCAATTCTCTACACAGTGTGTAGAGAATTGGGTATAAATAAAATATTCGCTATACAGCTATAACACCATCTTCATTGCCTGTGATAACTGAGCAGAACCTCGTGCTTTCAACGCTTCAATCACTTGCTTTTTATCCTGTTCTGAACGATTTTGACTGAGCTTGTATTTGCATTGAATGTCCGTAATTTTCATTTCAAAACCCACAATAGCATTTAACATAGACTCGTTATACTCAGGTATCCACGGAGTTTCAAAAGAGGATTCGTACTGGCTGGTCAATGTATCCACAATCTTTTTAGCCTACCCTCTTCCGTAATCAACGTAACCTCTCCATAAATATGAACCGCCTGATAATTCCACGTTGGCACCCCCGGTGAGTCATACCAAGAGGGTGAAATATAAGCATCTTGACCTTGAAACATCACCAAAACCTCTTGCGTTTCAATCTCTTTCCATTGTGGATTTTTCTTCGCAATATGACCAACTAACAAGTCACCATCAAAGTAAAACGGAATATGCGAAGAAAACAATCGCCCCTCAACCTGAGAGGCGATCTGCCCAAATGCATTTTGTTTGATAAAGGTGAATGCTTCTTTCTTATCTGTTACTTCAAATATTTTAGATATATACATACGTTTTTAAACATCCCCCTACCAATATTGTTTACTACCGATTTAATGACAGAGTTAAATAGAAAGCGTAATTCTATCATTTCACCCCATTAAAAAGGGTAAAATAGAGCCTTTAAAATTGACTTAACCTTCCTTTATGACCTCTATTAATTCGCCATTTAAACGCCTTAAAGCTCATTTTGAAAACTTATTTCTTGATCATGAAATTTTAAGAATTCTGTATCGAAATTTTTATGAATTATCACCGGCCGCTTTTCGTAGCAATCAGCCTTCTAAAACGTTTTTAAAAAAATTACAAAAAAAACGACAGCTCAAGACGGTTATCAGCATGAGAAAAGCAAATTTCTCCGCACCTTATCTTTTTGAAAAAGAGGCCTGCGATCAATTAGGCATTACATTAATTCATCATCCTATGTCTTCTCAAAAGCTCCCTAAACCTGAGATGGTTGTTGCCGCACAGCAGTTATTTGAAACGGTTGAATACCCTATTTTAATTCACTGTAAATCAGGGGCTGATCGTGCAGGTTTAATGAGTGTTTTGTATATGTATTTTGTTCAAAAACAACCGATGGCACAGGCGGTTAAGCAATTAAGCATTAAATATGGACACTTTAAGTGGGCCAATACGGGTAAACTTGATTTCTTTTTTGATGATTTTTTTCAATACCAATCCCAACACCCAGAAATTGATTTTATGGAGTGGGTCACAACCATTTATGACCGCGATACATTAGACAAACAATTTCACAGCGCTGGCTGGGCCAATATTGTTGTCCATAAAATTTTAAGACGAGAATAATAAAATATGTTTGACCGCGCAACCCTCTCCCTTTATCGTCGTTTACTGGGTTATATTGTCCCCTTTAAGGGACTGATTGCCGTCACATTGATCGCGCTCGTGATTATTGCCGTCATGGAACCGGCCATTGCTGTGGTGTTCGCAAAACTGGTCGATGAAAGCTTAATTGCTAAAAATCCTGACACCTTTGTGATGATGCCCCTACTGCTTGCAGGTGTTATGATTATTAAAGGCATTGCAGAATATTTTAGTAAAGTCTTTAGTCAATGGATTGCGCAAAAAGCCATTTTAGCCATTCGGTCAGAAATGTACCAAAAAATGCAACACTTGCCTTATGAAGTTTTTCAACAATATGGCACAGGCAAGTTAATGTCTAAAATCACTTACGATGTGCCACAAGCGAGCAATGCACTTTCAACGGCTTGGGTGATTATCATAAGAGACTCCCTGACCGTTCTTGCACTGATTGCTATGTTACTCTATTTTTCTTGGCAATTAACGCTCGTAATGTTGATTGCTGGCCCCGTTGTTGCATGGATCATTAGTAAAACCAGCAAACTCATGCGCCGTTCCAGTAAAGCCATGCAACAAAATATGGGGCAACTTACCCACCATTTAGAAGAAGGTTTAACCGCCCACCAAGACATTAAAATTTACGGGGCAGAAGCCTACGAACAAAAACGCTTTAAAAGCGCGGCAACAGAACTGTTAAACAACTCAATGCAGGTCACAAAAGTGTCTGCATTAAGCGTTCCTTTAGTGCAAGTGGTGGCCGCAATTGCCCTCGCAGGCGTGGTGTACCTTGCCCTAAAAATGTCCGCCCAAGATTTATTTACTCCTGGCGAATTATTGGGCTACATTACTGCGATGGGACTGATTTTTGAACCGCTTCGTCGCCTAACCAGCATTAACGAAGTCATACAAAAAGGCATGGCTGCCGCCGAAAGTATTTTTGAACTGCTCGATCAACCCGATGAACCTAACGCTGGAAAACGTACGTTAAGTGCGTTAAAGGGCGAACTGCACTGTAAAGACCTTACTTTTCGTTATCCAAACAGTCAAAATATTGCATTAAACAACATTAATTTACGCATTCCTGCGGGGAAAACCACCGCGTTAGTGGGTCAATCTGGCAGTGGAAAGTCCACATTGGTCAATTTAATTGCTCGATTTTACGACGCCGATTCAGGCGAAATACTGCTTGATAATGAAAATATTGTCACGCTAGATCGAACGTTTTTACGTAAACAAATTGCGCTGGTAAGTCAAAAAGTCATTTTATTTGACGACACCATCGCCGCCAACATTGCTTATGGATTAACAGACCTTGCGCCCGAAACCATTATTAAAGCCGCCAAAGACGCGCATGCTTGGGAGTTTATTGAAAAACTGCCCGACGGGCTTGAAACACACATTGGCGAAAACGGCAACCTGCTCTCAGGGGGGCAACGCCAGCGCATTGCAATCGCCCGTGCCTTTCTTAAAAATGCCCCAATTTTAATCATGGACGAGGCCACCTCAGCCCTTGATAATCAAAGTGAACAAATGATTCAAAAAGCGATGGCTACGCTGAAACAAAACCGCACGGTTATTCTGATTGCTCACCGTTTAAGCACCATCGAAAGTGCTGATAATATCGTGGTACTCAATCAAGGCCGTATCGTAGAACAAGGCGATCACAGTACCCTACTGAAACAACAGGGGTACTACGCCAAACTCTACCAAAAAGGAGAGGACATTGATGGCTAAACAAGCCACCAAAAAAAAATCCCCCCCCCCTAAAATGGTTCCCACATTTGAATCACGTTTTCTTCTACCCAGCTACTGGGGAATTTGGCTTGGCATTGGCCTGCTTCGTCTGCTTAATCTTGCCCCTCTTCGCTGGAAAGCACCGATTGGAAAAACACTGGGCAAGTTTCTGAGTAAACTCTCACCCAAACGAAAACGCTTAGTCGAGGCCAATATTCGACTCTGCTTTCCTGAAAAATCGTCGGAAGAACAACACATAATTGTGCGTAAACACTTTGAATCGCTTGGGCTGAGTTTAATGGAGATGGGGTTTGTCTGGTGGGGCGACCATAAAAAAAACCACGCTCACGCCAAAGAGCGTGAAATGGTGCATTTCATTGGTCAAAAAAATCTCTTTGCAGCACAGCAACAAGGTAAAGGGGTCTTAATTTTAGCCCCCCACTTCACCACCTTAGAGTTAACAGGACTATTTGTCTCTTTTTTAACCAATTACCATGCTGTCTATCGTCCACATGATAATCCGCTTATGGACTATCTCATCGCCAAAGGGCGTGCCATCGCTTTCAGTGATGGCCGTAAAGTCGCCCCACTTTCCAATGCCAATACGCGCCAAATGCTTAAAGTGCTCAGAGCGGGCGAAAGCATGACCTTTCTACCCGATCAACGCTACCGTGCCAAAGGCCATGTGGTGGTGCCATTCTTTAATCACGACACCAAAAGCAACCCCGCCACCTCCAAACTTGCCAAAATGACTCAATGCGCTGTAGTCCCCACTTTCACTCGCCGCATCAAACCTTTTCAATACGAAGTCGAATTTCTCCCCCCCCTTGACCACTTTCCATCAGGCGACGACTACGCCGATACCCTACGACTTCACCAGCTCTATGAAACAGAAATACGAAAAAGCCCTGAACAATATTTGTGGGTGCATAATCGCTGGGATTTAAAGCAATACTAAACACTGCTTTTTTTTAGGTAGATACAAAAAAGCCCCAGCATCACCTAGGGCTTAATCTAAAAAAAAATCGATGAATTTCTACATCTATTTCAGCAACTTCAAATATCTATCTGCAATCTTAGCTGGCAGAGGGATGTAACCATCTTTTTCCACTCCTGCTTGACCTTGCTTAGAAAGAACCAACGTTAAAAACTCTTTAACCACAGGATCTAAAGGCTTATTTGGTGCCTTATTAATGTAAACGTAAAGAATACGTGCAAGAGGGTAAGAGCCATTGACTGCGGTTTCTTTATTCACTTCAACGTATTTTTTACCTGCTTTTTTAGCCAGCGGTAACATTTTTACCCCAGCTGTCTTATACCCAATACCAGAGTAACCAATACCATTTAACGAAGCTGAAACCGATTGAACCACTGAGGCAGAACCAGGTTGTTCATTAACACTCGATTTAAAATCCCCTTTACACAGGGCTTTTTTCTTAAAATAGCCGTAAGTTCCTGAAACTGAATTACGGCCATAAAGCTGAATCGTTTTATCCGCTAAAGATCCTGTTACACCCGCATCACCCCACGTTGCGATGTTATTTTTTACACCACATTTACGCGTTGAAGAAAAAATAGCATCCACTTCTGGAATCGTCAATCCTTGAATCGGGTTATCTTTATGAACGTATACCGCTAACGCATCAATCGCAACACCTATTGCCGTTGGTTTATAACCATATTTTTTTTCAAACATCGAAAGCTCTTTTGCTTTCATTTTACGGCTCATTGGCCCAATACTAGACGTTCCCTCAGTCAATGCAGTAGGTGCTGTTGAAGATCCTGCTGCTTGAATTTGAATGTTCACATTTGGATAAACACGTTTGAATTCTTCGGCCCATAAGGTCATTAAGTTTGCAAGCGTATCCGAACCCACAGAAGATAGATGACCTGAAACGCCTGATACTTTTTGATAATCATTAAGCTCTGTGCTACTTGCGCTCGATAGCGTAGGGGCAATTATCGTTGCCGCAGCAAATCCAAGTGCCATAACAAGTTTAGAATTTTTCATGCTTGTACTCCAAAATAATAAATAATTTACATGTTTTCTTTATCACAGTGCCCATTCTAGCAATGCTTCGTAACACCCACTTGACACAAATATGACACGTTTATGACGATCAAGGCAAAAAATCTAACTACTCAGCGAGATAAACACTCTAAAAAATCACAACGAAATACTGAGCCTTTGCCAATTTGACTCTGTATTTTTAGCTCCGAATCATGCCTCTCCAACACATGCTTTACAATCGCCAAACCAAGACCTGTCCCACCACTCTCGCGTGACCTTGCCGTATCAACGCGATAAAATCGCTCTGTTAATCGACTCAGGTGCTCCTTGGATATACCGATCCCTGTATCTTCCACTTCAAAATGTGAACCTAAAGCGTCGGAGAACCAACGAACTGACACTTCCCCCCCTTTTGGAGTATAGCGAAAAGCATTGGAAATTAAGTTGGTGAATACACTTTTCAGAGGCTCTTCAACCCCTTTTAAGGTGAGTCCCTCTTCAATTGAAAAATGAATGTCGTAATCATTTGAGTAGAGATAACGAATATCCACTTCGATATTTTTTAACACCTCATCAACCTTAACCACTTTTGTTGCATTGACCAAGGTGTCCGATTCAATTCTAGACAGTGTTAATAAGTCTTCAATAATAGCTTGCATTCGTAACGATTGATAGTGCATCTGCCCTAACGGTTTTTCCCAAAAATCTGGAATTTGATCCGTCATATCAATCATCATCTCTAAATAGCCATTCACTACGGTAAGCGGAGTACGTAACTCATGCGAAGCATTAGCAACAAAATCTTTACGAATCTTGGCTAAATTATAAAGCTCATGCACGTCCTCAAGCATTAACAAACGATGCCCATGATAGTAATCAAAAATTTCACAACGGTAGGTTCGAGTTTGTCCCATAAAAGCCTCTAAGAACAGCGGTTTTTCAAACTCTTTTTGTTTTAAATATTGAATAAATTCAGGCTGACGCACCAAGGTTTCCAGTTTTCGCCCCGTATCACTGGGCTTAATCGAAAGAAGGATTTGCGCTGCGTTATTAAACCACTCAATTTTATGATTTTTAGTTAAAGAGACAATAGCAATGGGAAGCGCCATAGAAGCGGCATGAAATTGCTCGGACTTACTGTTTTGTAAATCGGCACGCTTTTCCAGCGTTCGCCGCTGGCGGGAAATAAAAAAACATAACGCTTGCCAAAATCCCGAACTGGGCGCAACAACATCAGAATCGCCGCGTAGCCAAGCCTCAAATTGGTATAAACTCCAAACTTGACGTGCAACATAGAGAACTAAATAGAGAACAAGAACGGCTATCCAATACCCTGTAAACCAAGCAAAAAACAGAAAGACTCCCAATGAAAGCGCAACCCATATTAGCTCACGAGAAATGGCTCTAGATACAAGGCTACTAGACATTAAGCTATCCTTTTTTAATCGACCGAAAAACGATACCCTGCACCCCGAACCGTTTGAATCACCTCTGCACGCTGTACAGGTTCTAAAATTTTTCTCAGGCGTCGAATGTGTACGTCCACAGTTCGATCTTCCACCACCACTTGCTCACCCCACACATGATCTAATAGCTGCAAACGTGTAAAAACACGATTAGGATGACTCATAAAAAACTGCATCAACCTAAATTCAGTGGGTCCCAGTTTAACTTCTTTACCAGCCACGGTAAAACGATAACTGGCTAAATCCAGCTTAAGATCACCTTGAACCAATATTTCTAAAACATGGGCATCCGTACTCTCTCGCCTTAAAAGTGCTTTTAAACGTGCAACCAATGCACGTGGTGAAAACGGTTTAACCACATAATCATCCGCACCCGCTTCAAACCCTTGAACCTGATCATTTTCCTCCCCCCTTGCCGTGAGCATAATAACAGGCATACTTGCAAATCGTTCATGCTTTCGAATTCGTTCAACCAAGCTCACACCAGACACGCCAGGAAGCATCCAGTCCAATAACATACAAGCAGGCACATTTTCATTCAAACTCTGCCAAGCCTGCTCTGCATTATGCGCCTCAACAACCTGATAACCTGCGGCGGATAAGGTGAAATTTAACATATCACGTATCGCCGCTTCATCCTCTACAATCAGAATCGTCTCAACAGACATGACAATGTATCCTTATAATTTTTCTAAAAATTTCGTTAAACGCTCTTGATCCATGTTACGAACGTCTTTTCCTTGCACTAAGTAAATAATACTTTCCATAATATTTAACGCGTGATCTGACAAGCGTTCACTGGCACGTAACGCCGTCATAACCTCTAGCAAAGATTCTACATTCTCAGGGTTCTTTTTGAACTGTTCTGTTACATTTTTACAGGCTTTTGCATACACTTGATCCACCACATCTTCTTGGTCTAAAATCGACATGGCATCTTCCGCAGAAACACGAGCAAACGCATTCAGTGTTACTTTCAGCATTTCACGAGAGCGGGTGGTAATGTCAACCAGCTCTGCATAACCCGCATAATTTGCACAAACGCTTGGGTCATTTTTATGAAACTTGATGACCAACTTAGCCAACTTACAAACCTCATCGCCCATTCGCTCTAAGTCAATGGCAATACGAATGGTGGCTAAAATCAGACGTAAATCCGATGCGGTCGGTTGCTGGCGTGCTAAAACACGAATACACAAACGGTCAATTTCCATCTCCGCTTGATTAATAATCTTATCAAACCGAACCACCTCTTTAGCAACCATTGCATCCGCATTTTCCAGTGCTGAAAGTGCCATATCAAGCTGATTTTCAACCATGCCACCCATTTCTAGAATGTGGTTAAACAACTCTTCTAAATTACGATTTAATTGGTTCGATATATGTGAACTAAATTCTTTTTTTTGCACAATAAGGCTCCTTTACAGGGGGAGATAATATATTTTTAAGGCATTGATAACCAAATAACCAGTACCCACTTAGCCATAACGGCCTGAAATATAATCCTCTGTTTGTTTTAATTTAGGGTTTGTAAAAAGCGTGTCTGTATCCGTATATTCAACCAAGTCCCCCATATACATAAACGCGGTATAATCTGAAACACGTGCTGCTTGTTGCATGTTATGCGTAACAATCAGAATCGTAAACTCTTTTTTCAACTCAAAAATAAGCTCTTCTACGGCCAATGTCGAAATCGGATCAAGTGCCGAGGTTGGCTCATCCAACAACAAAACTTCTGGCTTAATTGCAATGGCTCTTGCAATACATAAACGCTGCTGCTGTCCCCCTGATAAACTCAGAGCATTATCATCCAAGCGGTCTTTAACCTCATCCCAAAGGTTTGCGCCACGTAACGCCCACTCAACCGTCTCATTTAAAAGCTGTTTATTTTTAATATTTTGCAGTCTTAGCCCATAACAGACATTTTCAAAAATACTTTTAGGAAATGGATTTGGCTTCTGAAACACCATACCGACACGACGACGCAGTGCCGATACGTCCATGCTTTTTAAGTAGACGTCTTCATTATCCAATAAAATTGTTCCCTCAACACTCACAGAGTCAATCAGATCATTCATCCGATTAAAACAACGTAACAAGGTCGATTTCCCACACCCTGATGGCCCAATAAATGCCGTAACTCTATTTCTTGGCAACTTCATATTCACGCCACTTAAGGCCTGCTTAGAACCGTAATAAAGGTTCCAATCTTTGACTTCGATTGCAATATCTTCATTCTCTAAAGATAACTTGTCTGACGCACGATTCATTGAAAAACTTGTTAATTCTGCCATGAGTATTCCTTAACCTTAAATCTTGTAATTAATTTCCAAGCGACTTATAACGCTCTCTTAAGCGATTTCGAATCATAATTGCACCCAAGTTAAGCGACACAATAATTACCACAAGCAACAAAGAGGTTGCATACACTAATGGCTGAGATGCTTCCACATTTGGACTTTGAAAACCAACATCATAAATATGAAATCCTAAATGCATAAATTTATTTTCTAAATGAATAAATGGTGCATTAAAGTCCACAGGAAGTGCTGGGGCAAGTTTAACCACCCCTACCAGCATCAGCGGAGCAACCTCTCCCGCAGCTCGCGCAATGGCTAAAATAAGCCCAGTCATAATCGCGGGCGTTGCCATAGGCAAAACAATTCGAGTAATGGTTTCAAATTTTGTCGCACCCAATGCTAGCCCACCTTCTCGTAAAGAGCGAGGAATACGAGACAACCCTTCCTGAGTCGAAACAATCACCACAGGTAAGGTTAACAGCGCCATGGTTAGGGAAGCCCATAATAAACCAGGCGTTCCAAACACGGGATTAGGCGCAGCATAACCATAAAACAGGTCATCTATGGAGCCCCCCAAAACATACACAAAGAAACCCAGTCCAAAAATACCGAATACAATAGAGGGCACACCCGCTAAATTATTAATGGATATTCTAACCAACCTTAAAACAGGACCGTTCTTAGCGTATTCTGACATATAAATAGCCGCTAACACGCCCATTGGAGTAACCAAAATGGTCATCAGTAACACCATCGTTACCGTACCGACAATAGCAGGAAACACCCCCCCTTCGGTATTAGCTTCACGCGGGTCTTCTGTTAAAAAGTTTCCAATGGAAGCAAAGAAAAACCCTACTTTTGAAAGCAAGGACATATTATTCGGCTGCCAAAAACGTACCACTTGTTTTATTTTGACGGTAATTTTTTGATTGCCCGCAATGGTTAATGTCACTTCTCCTAACGAATCGGCTTCGTCGTACAAAGCTTGCATTGAAGTTTGAAGCTCTACAAATTCCTGATTCAACGCTGCTCTTTGCGTTTCAAATTCAGATTCTGTTTGAGCATCGTACTCACCTTTTAACTCAAGCTTTTTTTGATCTAAGCGTAGCGATTCAATTTGATAGTTAATCCTTCCCATAACGGTTTTTTCGATATGGTGAATTTTTTCATGCAATGCATTGCCTTTATCAGCCAGTTCGTGCAAAACTGGCTCAATATCTGCCCCTGTTGCAATCGTCTTTCCATTAACCGTTAAAGACTCAAAATAGCCGTATACATTACCCCACTGATAACGCTCAATCACCGTAATATTATCTGCGACCGTCACAGACTCTTCGTTCAAATCTCTTGAATTAACCCACTTAAAATCAATACCATAGATGTCTCGATTGCCCGTTTTAATCAGATATTCAGGAACTTCATGAACAATAGTCGGATCATTTTCATCTGCCACAAGCTTGAGCTTGGTTTTATGAAGTTCACCCACCACCTGTTCGATCTGACCACTTGCGTTAGTCACCTGATAGTCATGCACGTTATGAGGCCAAAAGTGCAACAACCCTTTATAAGCGATCATCGCCAACAAGCCAAAAACCAAGATCAGGCTCACACTTACCGCAGAGGCACTAAACCAGATCCAATGTTCACCTTTATTAAACCAACTTTTCATCGTACTATTCCTTAAAGTGAACTGTATTTACGGCGCATGCGCTCACGCACAATTTCCGCTAACGTATTAAAGAAGAAGGTAAAGACAAACAACGCCAAACCAGATAAGAATAAAACACGGTAATGCGAGCTATACACTTCCGCTTCCGCCATTTCAACCGCCAAGTTGGCCGACAGCGTTCGCATACCCTCAAAAATATTCAGTTCCATTAAAGGCGTATTTCCAGATGCCATCAAGACGATCATTGTCTCACCCACACCACGCCCAAAACCAAGCATAATTGCAGAAAATATACCAGGGCTTGCTGTCGGTAACACCACCCCCACCATCGTCTGCCAACTACTGGCGCCTAATGCCAAGGAGCCATTAATCAAATAGCGTGGTACATTATAAAGCGCATCCTCTGCCACCGAAAAAATGGTGGGAATCAAAGCAAATCCCATCGCAAACCCAATCACCATCGCGTTACGTTGGTCAAAATCAATGCCTGCTGAGTAGGTTAACCAATGGCGCATATCTCCATTAAAGAACGTATTTTCAAGCGGTTTGTCCATTGACATCGCAAAGTAGCCCAATAAGAGTACAACAGGAATCATCAACAAGGTTCGCTTACCTTCTGGCACCAACAAACGAATGGATTTTGGCAACCTAGACCAAGAGAACCCAAAGAGCAAAATCCCAAAAGGCATCACAATAAGAACGGCAAAGAATCCTGATAAATTCGCTTCCATCATCGGCGCAAGCCATAACCCTGCCAAAAAACCTAAAATAACCGTAGGCAAAGCTTCAATCAGCTCAACAGAAGGCTTAATCCATTGACGTGTTTTAGTGTCCATAAAAAATGCAGTATATATTGCCGCTAAAATAGCAATAGGTACTGCAAACAACATAGAATAAATAGCCGCTTTAATCGTACCAAAGGTGAGTGGCATCATCGAAAGCTTGGGCTCAAAATCTGAACTGGCCGAAGAGGATTGCCAAGTGTAATCTGGCTCTTCATAACCTTCATACCAAACCTTACCCCATAAACTTTTAAAAGAGACATCAGCGTATTCATTTTTAACATTGTAAGTCAGTATTTTTCCAGACGTTGTCTCCAATAAAACCCCATTAGCTCTAGGCATAATTGAGACAAAGGAGAGACCTTTATTGTCCACTTCAAAGCTGTCTAAATGTCTTTCTGATGTTGAATGAAGTAAATCAAACTGCCCAGACTGATCAATGGTCGCAAAACCTCTACGTGCATGCTCAATGGCAATCATTACAATCGGAGAGCTAGAGGATTTAAATTGACGAATTTTTTGCAATTGAAAGACATTGTCTTGATTACGAACAGGAAACCATTGATACACAAAGCCCTGTTCTGTACCAATCATTAAAGAGTAATCACCCAATAAAAAACGAAGGGTTGAAATTGAATCCTCTTGAGATAATAAGCTAACTTCTTGAATGAGTTCCGGTGACTCAATATCAGAAAGGTCGTAATAGTCCATTATTCCATTTTTTGAAACCAAATACAAGTTACGCATGCTGCCATCTAATAACAAATATTCAACATCAACTTGCGATTCAATGACCGCCTCACCCTCTTCTGATAACATAAGAGAGTCGTCTAAAAATGATGATTCTGCCGTATAGCTTTTAACGTGTATTTGACTTTCGCCTTGCTCTTGGTAAGCCACCACCAACGTTTCATCACTTAAGCGCAGAGCTAATTTTGAAACCGCACCATTGGCCAGCTCAATTGGCTCTTCACCAAAGGGGTATTTAACTTCAGGCGAAATGGTTTTCACATCATTCGGATAGGTCACCTTATAACCGTACTGAGCAACAAGAAAGGATCCATCAGACAAGCCAAAAGCCAATGTATTTTGAGATTCATCTACAATAGAGAACGAGCTAATTTCTGCACCATTCAAAGGCAGGCTCTCTTTACTGCTTACAAGGCCACTGTCCAGATTAAAGCCAATGAGCTGTCCACCTTTTGTAAAGCGAACCGCGCTCTCTTTATACTCATCTATGCCATAATAAAGCGTTTCATCTTGAGCTAAGCCGGGAGTATTAAAGCTTGAATGCTCCTCTACCGAGGCCGAAGTAAACAGGGGCGCGACCACATACATCAAAAAAAACATAATCAGTAACACGGCGGTAATGACCGAAATACCCCCAAAACTGATGCCATAACGCGCAAATCGATCCTTAAAATTTCGAATTCGAATTCGACGGTCAAACTTTGGACCTTTTAAGACACTGTCTAATTTTTGTTCAATATTCTTATCCACAATACTACCAACTCAGTAAACCTTAGATTTTTCGAATTTTACAACGTAATCGCACCCCTTATATGACATAAACATTACAATTTACTTCGCACAAACACTAGCGCACCAAATAAAAAACATATCGCACCATTTACGCCCAAACAAAAGACTCGTATTTACTACACTGTTCTAATTAAAAAAAACATTATTCCCAATGAATCAAACACTTAATTCGTTTAAAAAAAAACATTCGCTTTTTGGCATATTTCCCGCTAACATCAACGGGATAATTTTTTAATTTTAAATCAGTCCTAAGTCAGGAAGAAGGAAGAAAAATGTCTCAACAAGCTATTTTTGATCTCATTAAAGAAAATGATGTCACGTGGGCAGATCTACGTTTTACAGATACGCACGGTAAAGAACAACACGTCACTATCCCTGCATCCAGCATTGATGAAGACTTTTTCACCGATGGTGAAACATTTGATGGTTCTTCTATCGCAGGCTGGAAAGGCATTCACAACTCGGACATGATCCTTATGCCACAAACAGATGGCTTTGTACTTGATCCGTTTACCAACGATCCAACCATTATTATTCGTTGCATGATCGTTGACCCTTCAACTATGGAATCTTATGAAAAAGATCCTCGTGGTATTGCGAAAAAAGCAGAAGCCTATCTGAAGTCAACGGGCATTGCCGATGCCGCTTTCTTTGGCCCTGAACCCGAGTTTTTCATCTTTGATGATGTTCGCTGGGGATTAGACATGTCTGGTTCATTTGTTAAAATTGATGCCGACGAAGCCTCTTGGAACTCAGAAAAAGTCTTTGCCGATGGTAACGTCGGTCACCGTCCAAGTGTTAAAGGAGGTTACTTCCCCGTACCACCTGTTGACCAACTGCATGAAGTACGTGCTGATATTTGCGCAATGGCAGAAGCAATGGGACTAAAACTGGAAGCACATCATCACGAAGTAGCGACTGCTGGACAGTGTGAGTTAGCCGTTGCTGGTAACACACTAACCGCCAAAGCAGATGAAGTTCAAATCCTTAAATACGCCGTACACAACACAGTACACGCACTAGGCAAAACAGCGACATTCATGCCTAAACCAATCGTTGGAGACAACGGTAACGGAATGCACATCAACCAATCCTTAGCCAAAGACGGTAAAAATATCTTTGCAGGTGACGTTTACGCGGGACTTTCTCAAGAAGCACTTTGGTACATCGGTGGCTTAATGAAACATGCGCGTGCACTGAACGCATTCACTAACCCAGGAACCAACTCTTATAAACGTTTAGTCCCAGGGTTTGAAGCGCCTATTTTATTAGCGTACTCTGGCTCTAACCGTTCTGCGTCCATTCGTATCCCTTATGCGCCTTCAGAACGTTCACGCCGTGTTGAGCTGCGCTTCCCTGATCCAACGGCTAATCCATACCTAGCATTCTCTGCTTCGTTAATGGCAGGACTGGACGGAATCATCAATAAAATTGATCCAGGTGCGCCTTCTGAAAAAGATCTATACGACCTTTCCCCCGAAGAAGAAGCAACTTACGACACCGTATGTGCCTCACTAGAAGAAGCACTTGATGCGCTCAGTGCCGATCGTGACTTCCTAAAAGTGGGCGGTGTATTTACCGATGAAACTATCGACTCTTACATTGACCTAAAAATGGAGCACGTTACACAACTGCGTGCCACAACTCATCCTATCGAGTTTGAATTGTACTATTCGGCTTAATCATTAATAAATCTCTGATGAGATTAAATTAGCCAAAAAAAACCCATCTCAATTGATGGGTTTTTTTATGCCTTTCAATTGATTAAATCAACATTTAAATAATTGCCCCCCCCCCATCGTATTGAAGATCTAATGAAGAGCTTTCTAATCAGGCCTGAACGACTGTTAAATAATCACACCCCCTCATTGCTGTGTATCAAGAATACTATGCTCTACATCAAAAAGTGGTTCGCTCTTTTTTGGTTTACTTTCGATATCGGATACGATTGGGTCTGCCCAAGGCCCTGTTACGTTATAACGAAAGGTGACTAAATTTTCATTTATTCCTGGAATGACTTTCATTACCGTATAAACGGCCAAAGCGGCCAAAGGGTTTGCATAGCCGGCCAGTGCGGCAATGGTTGGAATGGCCGCCCCTATCGTAGGCGTAACATAAGCTTTTAGCTTAAAGGTCTCTTTTAAAAGGTTAACTTGACCAAATAAGGCAACGCTGGCGGAGGGGGCTTTTAACCCAAAAGAGTCCAGCTCTAAAATACCTGACTTAAGCTGTGCTTGGCCTTTAATTTGGTCGTATACCATGCCTTTATTGGTCACGTCCTTCAAATCTAGCTTTAAACGCCTTGCCAACGATTCAACACTTAATAAACCAATTAACCGTGCGAAACCGGGTTCGATGTCTTCAATTTCACCTTCTTCTAATTCAAAATTAACTTGTCCATTGGTATCTTTTATTGCAAAACACTCCAGTGCACCAACCCAATACAAGTGACTGTCTACCTTAGCTTTTTTGCCTGTAAATCCACGTTTAACCTGTATAAACTGTAGTAATTCTTCCACTTTTTTAGACTTTAGCAACAGTGATAGCGTACTTTTATTTGTGGCTTTATCAAATAAATACTGCCCCGTTAGGCGACCTGCACCTTTTCCGAAATGCCCTTTTAAATCTGAAATGGTTAAACGCTCTTTGGCATCCATTAAGTGAAACTGTAACGTATCCACTAAATAGCCGTTCAGCTCCATATTTTTACCTTTAAAAATAACCTCAGGCCACAAGGTGGTTGATGTTGCCCCTGATTGGCATATTTTTTTTGTCTTTTGATGCACCTTTAAAGCTTCCGTACTGGACTCAAGTGCATGAAGCCTTAAACGTTCAATATTCATCTCAATCGGTGAGTTGGGTTTGATAACAACATTCGCTAACACGTCTGAACTTTTGATTTGCAGTACGGTTTTTAAATTACGCTTTAACCATTCCACTCGTACATTCGGGTAGTCATGCTCTCTAAAGGTTAAGGAATCGGCCTTAATCCATGAAGATTCCCAGTTCAATCCAGAACCCTTTTTTTGCCAAACACTTTCAAGTCCTAAATTAGGAATCGTGCTCATCCATTCGTCTAAATTTATCCCCCCTACTGTGCCTCGAATGTAAGAAGCCACTTGCTTGCTTGATGCAAACCCTTTCTCAATTTCTTCACCCAATAAAACTTCTAACTGTTGCATTTGGTAGTTCGATTTGATCTCTTTCCAATCGCCCTTTACGACCAATAATTCAGGTAACGTTGCATTCACAAGCAACGATTCATCGGCTAAATCAATTGTTACATTAAGTGCTTTATTTTTTAAGGTACTTGAATCAAAAGGAGCGGGTAATCGACTATCTACCTTGGTAAAAGGTACTTTAACTTGAATGGCGATTCCCGATATATCTTCCTGTTGCATGGGTATATCAATGTCTAAATGCCAAGGAATAGATGAGTCAAAAAAAGGATTTTGAGTAGATAAAAATTGCCCTTCGCCCTGTATGAAAATATTTTTGCTTTTAGGCGATGTTTTGACTGAAAAATGGCTGTCATGTGAAAAAACCTTTGCAACCAATTTTTTAGCGGTCACTCCTTTTTCAGTAAAATCTAACCTACCTTTTATTTTATCCATCGGAACCGAATCAAATAACGTCATGTTCGCATTGTTAAAGAGCACATGACCCGACACGGTTTCCTCTTTTTTGGGGTAACCTGCAAGCGGAATCCAAACTCGGTCGAGCGTGACATCAATGGCGCCCCCAAATTTTGTATTTTGTATAAATTCTTCTAAGCTTAATAAACGCGCCAAAGGGGAACTTGTTAAGTAAGATGCCCCCTGATTCAACTGCGTTTGTACATGGCCTTTAAACACCAGCGCGATGTCGTCTTGGTCTAGGTGATCAATGATCACTTCAACCGCTTGAGCGTAAGCGTTTT